>Ga0209633_10000068_pt1 | contig 122068 bp, 146 predicted proteins | sample Cruoilmetagenom1_FD_187290 | JGI IMG/M metagenome (GOLD analysis project Ga0209633, IMG submission 187290) | Oil polluted marine microbial communities from Coal Oil Point, Santa Barbara, California, USA - Sample 1 (SPAdes) (version 2) | ecosystem: Environmental > Aquatic > Marine > Oil seeps ... | reverse complement strand
AGAGCCTTTGCCGGGGTCCCCGGGGAGTCCTGACTGATTCCTATAGACCGATGATAGACAAAGACCCTTTCATACCCGGGGTTCTTCTTTTTAACCTCATGTATAAACATAAGGGTAGGATAGCACAATTCAGCCTGAATGCCAAACCACAATATCCCTATGGGTCACTACAATGGGAATCTTTTCCTCCGCAGGCACAGAACTACCCCATACCAGAGCTGATCGCTTCCTGTCTTCAACTTTCTTGGTGGAGAACTTGGTAAAGATGGGTTAAGTAAATCTGGTCTGGATATTAAGCAGTTTGTTAAGCAAGATGAACATAAAATAGCCAAGAACCCGATTACAAATCGGTTGCGCTACCATTGCGCCACTCGGGCATCCCTGGCTAAATCAAGCTCTAGGAACGGTACCGAGGGCGGGACTCGAACCCGCATGGACCCAAGTCCAACGGATTTTAAGTCCGTCGCGTCTTCCATTCCGCCACCTCGGCAAGGCGACGAGCGGATTCGAACCGCTGAATAGGGGTTTTGCAGACCCCCGCCTTAACCACTTGGCTACGTCGCCGAGAAACGAGAGCGGGAGACGAGATTTGAACTCGTGACCTTCTCCTTGGCAAGGAGACGCTCTACCGCTGAGCCACTCCCGCACATCTGATTTTACGCTTGCTCTTTGGGTTTAAGTAAGCCGAACAGTGCAAAAAAAGCAAACAGGCCAAGTATACTTAAGCTCTCCTTCTAAAAACCTAAAAGCCCCAAGTAGCCTAATCTGTAAGGCTTCATCATTCATTTAAAAGATAATTTCCCGCATCGAAGATGTCAATTACCTCTTTCGGTACTGCTTTGCCTTTCGGGCCCGTTTCAGCCCGTACTTTTTTCTCTCCTTCACTCTGGCATCCCGGGTGAGAAGTCCGTGTGAGCGAAGCAGCGGTTTAAGGCTGGGGTCGGCGACTACCAACGCCCGGGAAATGCCGTGTCTTATGGACTCTGCCTGTCCCGATATTCCTCCGCCCTCTACCTTGGTCCTCACTTCAAACCTATCCTCAGTTTGGGTTACCCGAAGCGGCTTTGTGATCCACAAACGGTGGGTAAACAGAGGGAAAGCTTCTTCCAGGGATTTATCATTAATGACCATACCCTTTCCCCCAGAGTAGAGCCTTACTCGGGCTACTGCTTCCTTCCTTCTACCTGTCCCGTAATAATAATCTTCGCTCATTTAACTTGTGCCTTATGGGGGTGCCAGGATCCAGGGTAGACATGCAATCTTCTCACCATCCTCTGCCCTAACTTATTCTTGGGGAGCATTCCTCCTACCGCATGCTCTACCACCCAGGCAGGCTTTTTACGGTTCATCTCCTCCAGCGTTGCCCTCTTTATACCCCCGGGATACCCTGAATGTCGGAAATAAACCTTTTTCTTGAGCTTATCTCCGGTCACCCTTATTCCGGATGCATTCACTACCACTACGAAGTCTCCCACGTCTACGTTCGGGGAATAGTAAGTTTTTAATTTTCCCTGAAGAAGGAAAGCCACCTCACTGGCCAGTCTCCCCAATACCCTGCCCTCAGCATCTATCAGATGCCACTTCCTTTGGATATCCCCTACCTTAGGAGTGTAAGTTTTCATTTTCATAATTAACCCTCACTAAGAATAGACCATGAGGAGGAGCCACCGGACCAATAGGCTTTCCGAGCTCCATCTCCTGTCTAAATTCCTCTGCTTTTTTCCTTTTCAGCCCCACCCGTATAAGCCCACCCACCATACTTCTCACTTGGTGAGAAAGGAAGGAATTTGCCACTACCTTAAACAATAGCCTATGATCTTCTCTCCTCTCAAAGCCCGCATTGTAGATATGGCGTACCGTTCTTTCCTTAACCGGGGAGAAGGAGACAAAGTCATGCTCTCCCCGGAGGAACTTGGCTGCTTCCTCCATTTCCTCCACATCTAAGGGATGAGGAATGAAGTAGGAAAACCTCCTCAGGAGTGGGGAAAGGGTGGGGCAATTCAGTATGACATATCCATATTCTCTGGACTTGGCCTTCCGGACATCAAAACCATCGTCTACCCCAAAACAGTTCCTCACACCGATGTCTTGTGGGAGATAGAAATTCAACCCCTTAATCCAGGTAGATGGGGAAAAGTTTGTCTTAGTGTCGAAACCTACCATTTGACGCATAGCATGAACTCCCCGATCAGTGCGGCTGGCATAGAGCAGACGAGGTCTCTCGCCACACAGCCGGTACAGAGCCTCCTCCAGTTCGGCCTGGATGGTGGGTAAACCTTTCTGACGCTGGAACCCATAGTAAGCGGTACCCTCATATTCTACCACCAGCACTACCACCTTTACTTCACAAGTTCGATGATGGCCATAGGCGCTCCATCCCCATGGCGATTCCCTAGCTTGACTATGCGAGTATAGCCTCCCTTCCTCTGGGCATAGCGAGGTGATATCTCATCCCATAATTTCCTTACCGCCTTCTTATGACCTATTCTTTGCACAGCCAATCTTCTCGCCTGAAGGTTTTCCCTCTTTCCCAGGGTGATTAGCTTCTCTGCTTGAGGGCGAATGCCCCTGGCCCTCGCCTCAGTGGTAATGATCCTCTCCTGAGTAAGAAGACTGCTAACCAGCCCTCGGTACATGGTTACCTCTCGATGCGAAGCTTTATTCTTCTTCTGGTGTCTCATCTTCAGAAAAAGACAATCCTCTCTCCCTCAACTTTTCTTCTACCTCTTCTAGACTTTTGGGACCAAAACTTCTAAGTAACATAAGCTCCTTTTTGCTGTGGGATACAAGATCTCCCAACGTACTTATCCTGCCCCTCCTTAAGACATTCAAGGTATGTGAAGAAAGCCCCAGCTCCGCAAGTGAACTATCAGTGGTCGAGGCAGCAGGGGTACCTTTTTCTGAAAATAGGGAGAGCTTATTTTGGATGATGAGGGCTGCCCTTCTAACTGCTTCTCTTCCCGAAATCGTCCCATCAGTCCATACTTCTAAAATGAGCTTCTCCTCTCCGCTGGGAAGCTCCTCAGTATCATAGCTTATCTTCCTTACGGGGGTTAAGACAGCATCTATCGGTATCGCTCCCAGAGGTAGCCCATCTTTGTCGCCGGCTTCCTTGAACCCTACTCCACTCTCCACATTCAACTCCACATAGAGCCTTGCCTCAGGGTCATCCAGGGTAGCCAGGTGAAACTCAGGGTTAGCTATCTCAAACTCCGCTGGACAATTGATGGCTCCTGCCAAAACCTCACCTTCTCCCTCCGCTTCCAAAACAAGCTTACCCTCGGGGGATGCTACTAAGGGGCGAATCCTCACCGCCTTTACATTCAACAAAAAATCGACTACATCCTCTACCACATGGGGCAGAGGCGAGAATTCATGCTCTATCCCCTCTACCCTTACCCAGGTAACCGCTGTCCCGGGTAAGGAGCTTAATAGCACTCGACGTAGAGAATTACCCAGGGTTATCCCCCAGCCCCTATCTAAAGGGTAGATAGAAAACCGGGCATAATTTACGCCCTCCTGACATTCAACTCCAGTCATTTCGAGTAGTACTCCACAATCAACCGGGTATCAAAAGTAGCCCCCACCTCATTTACTTCGGGGTACCGTACCATTCCTCCCACCAGGTTCTCCCTATCCAGACTAAGCCAGGGGGGAATAAATCTATTCTCAACTTCCTTCGCCTTAAGTTCCTTGTCTCCCTGGAAGGAGATAGTATCTCCCTCATTCACCATATAGGAAGGAAACGGGAGCTTTCTGCCGTTGACGGCGATATGTCCGTGGCTTACTATTTGACGTGCCTCACGACGGGAGGCGGCAAAACCCAATCTGTAGGCAACATTGTCCAGTCGCCTCTCCAGAAGAATAAGGAGGTTGTCTCCGGTTATTCCGGGCATTTCTTTTGCCCGAACGAAAAGATTCTTAAACTGGCGCTCCATGAGTCCATAACTTATTCTTGCCTTCTGCTTCTCCTTGAGCTCCCACCCTCTCTCTGAGATACGCCGTCGTCGGCCATGGCTTTGCCTCCTCAGTGGAGAATGTCTCTTCTCTAGAGGACATTTAGGGCCAGCACACCTTTCTCCTTTGAGCATAAGCTTCTGCCCTAGCCCCCGGCACAACTTGCACGCGGGACCAGTATACCTAGCCATGTTATACCCTTCTCCTCTTGGGGGGACGGCAGCCATTGTGAGGTATGGGAGTTACATCTCGGATGCTTACTACCTGGAGCCCTGAGGCTTGAAGGGTGCGAATAGCTGCTTCTCGACCACTCCCCGGCCCCTTGACATATACCTCCACCTGGTGCATACCACAATCCTTGGCCTTCTTGACTGCACCTTGGGCCGCTAGCTGAGCAGCATAGGGAGTTCCCTTGCGTGACCCTTTAAATCCTGCACTACCGCTACTCCCCCACGTGACTACCTTTCCTTGAAGGTCAGTCACGGTGATAATGGTATTGTTGAATGTAGACTGAATATACACCCTCCCGTAAGGTACTGTCCTTCGCTCTTTTCTCTTCTTGGGCATTACTTCTTAGCTACCCCCCTCCTTCTTCCTCTTCCGGCCACCGTCTGGCGCGGCCCCCGCTTAGTACGGGCATTAGTTCTGGTCCTCTGGCCTCTGACCGGAAGGCGCCCGCGATGCCTTAAGCCCCGATAGCAGCCAATCTCCCGGAGACGTTTTATATTTAGGTCAACTTCCCTTCTGAGCTCACCCTCAACCTTATGGCTCCGCAGACTGTCGCGGATACGCTCTATTTCCTCTTCACTGAGTTTATGGGTAGGCTTTGCTGCGTCTACACCTACCGAAGAAAGGATTTTCAAAGACAAGGTAGGGCCTATCCCATAGATATACCGCAGGGCTATCCCTATCTGTTTTCCCTTGGGCAGGTCAACTCCTACGATACGAACCATCCTAACCCTGCCTTTGCTTATGGCGCGGGTTCTCACATATCACCCTCACCACGCCTTTACGTCGTATGACCTTGCACTTATTACACCTGCGCTTAACCGAAGATGAAACCTTCATTATTTCAACCTATAGGTAACGCGACCCCGGCTTAAGTCATAGGGTGAAAGTTCCACCAACACTCTATCCCCGGGGAGCATCTTGATAAAATGCCGTCTCATCTTCCCTGATGTGTGAGCCAACACCTTATGACCATTAGGCAACTCTACTTCGAACATGGTATTGGGGCGACACTTGATCACCTTTCCCTCAACCTCTATTCTCTCTCTCTGCGCCATCTAAGCTTAAGCTACAGTGAGTATCTCTGCCTCTCCTTCAGTTATGAGAATGGTATGCTCAAAATGGGCAGAAAGACTCCCATCCCGGGTAAGCACTGTCCAGCCGTTGGAAGCGAGCTTTGTTCCCCACCCCCCAGCATTCACCATCGGCTCTATAGCTAACGTCATTCCCTCCTCTAGCCTGGGGCCTGTGCCCGGGACTCCAAAATTGGGGATGCTGGGATCCTCATGCATCTCTCTTCCTATACCATGCCCGGTGTATTCCCTCACCACAAAAAACCTCTGTCTTCCACATAAGATTGAATAGCCGCCGAAATATCTCCCAAGTGAGCCTTCCTTCTGGCTTTACCAATCCCCGCCACCAAAGCCTCTCGGGTTACTTCTATCAGGCGACTTGCCTCCGGGTCTATCCTCCCTACTCCCAAGGTCAGAGCAGAATCCCCCTGCCATCCATTATACACCGCACCGAAATCCAAAGATACTATATCTCCTTCCTGAATAATGTGCTCACCGGGAATGCCATGCACTATCTCATCGTTTATAGACACACACAGGTTCCCGGGGAATCCGTGGTAGCCCTTAAAGGATGACTTAGCTTCCCTTTTGGCAAGCTCTGTCTCAGCAATGGTATCTAGCTCCTTGGTCTTCATTCCTGCCTTTATATTTTCGGCTAGTGTCTCAAGTATCTCTGCTGTAATCTTGCCCGCTCTCCTCATCAGAAGTATTTGCTTATCGTTCTTAATGATTATCATTCAAGTAGCCTCATAAGGTTCTCTCTCACCACATTTATGTCGTTCTCATTTTCTATCTCGGATAGCTTTCCCCGGTGCTGATAGTACCCAACCAAGGGCTGCGTCTCCTTGGTATACACTTCTATGCGGTGCCGAACTACCTCCTCAGTGTCATCTGCACGCTGATAGAGTTCACCACTGCACTTATCACATCTATCCTCCACTTGAGGGGGAAGAGTGTAGACATTATATATCTCCCCACAGTTCCGACACATTCTCCTTCCGCTTAGACGGCGGAGAAGAATATCCTGAGGTACCTTGAGGTTAACGACCAGCTCAATGGGTATCTTCTCCTCTTCTAAGGCCCTATCCAGCGCCCGGGCCTGGCTCAGGTTACGAGGAAATCCATCCAGTATGAAGCCCTCATCCTTAAGGGGTAAGATATGATCTACCACCATCCTCACGGTAACATTATCGGGAACAAGCTCCCCCTTTTCCATATATGATTTAGCCAACTTTCCCAGCTCGGTACCATTTTTCTGCGCCTCTCGAAAGAGGTCACCCGATGAGATGTGAACCAGGTCCAATTTATCCCCCAAAAACTTTGCCTGTGTGCCCTTACCCGAGCCTGGTGCGCCCAACATTATAATTCTGCGTAAGGCCATTTTTTTCCTATTTTATGAACCCTTCATAACGATGCATAGCCAGTTGTGCCTCCAGCTGCTTCATGGTATCCAGGGCCACTCCCACCACGATGAGCAGGCCTGCGGCAGAAGTCAAGATCATCACGCTGGTGATCTTGTACCCGATGAAGGGCATAATGGCTATCACAGCTAAGAACAGAGCACCCCCCCAGGTGATGCGGTTTATGGTTCGGTTCAGGTACTCAGAGGTACCCTTACCAGGGCGGATTCCGGGTATGAAGCCCCCCTGCTTTTGTAGAGTCTCCGGAAGGTTCATCTGTTCAAAAGTTATGGCAGTATAAAAAAAGGTGAAGGCCACCACCAGCAGGAAAAACAAGATCCAGTATAGCCAGGTAGTTATCCCCAGCCAATTTTGCACCGTCTCCGAAAAACCCCCCCCGATAAAGTTAGCTACGGTCACGGGAAGGAGAATGACCGACATGGCGAAGATGAGAGGAATCATTCCTGCGCTGTTAAGGCGTAGAGGAATGGAGGTTGACCCCCCCTGGCGATATACTCTCCCCCCCCGGATCATACTTCGGGAGTACTGCACGGGTATACGCCGGGTAGCCTCAGTGAGTAAAACAATGCCCAATATGGTGATAAGGGTAATCAAGAAGAAACCTGTCACTCCACCGAAGTTGGCCTCAGAGAGAAGTTTACTTCGACCTATTATCTCCGGGTATCCCGCCACTATACCACTAAATATGAGGATGGAGATGCCATTCCCGATCCCCCTTTCTGTAATCCGTTCCCCCAGCCACACCAAGAGCATCGTCCCTGTCGTAAGGGTGGCGATGATGGTAACTTTAGATAGAGTATCCAGGCCCCACAGAACCGGGGGATCAGAGTTCTGCATTATAGCCATCTGTCCCCAAGCAGCCAGAACAGCCATAGGAACAGTCAAAAAGTGGGTATAGCGGTTTATTTTCCTTCTCCCTGCCTCTCCCTCAGCCGAAAGAGCTTGAAGGGCGGGGATAACCGGGACCAAAAGTGTCATTACGATGGAGGCAGTGATGTAGGGATATATCCCTAAGGCAGCAATGCTGAAGTCACGCAGCATGCCCCCGCTGAACATGTCGAGCATCCCCAGCATCTCATTTCTCTCAAAAAGCCTGGCTAAGCTATCAGGGTCAGCCTCAGGTATGGGAATATGGGCCAGAAAACGGAAGATAACGATTATCCCGAAGGTAAACAGTATTTTATTCCTGAGGTCGGGAATGCGCAGCGAATCCACTACCGCCTTTACAGGTCTAGGTAGTGCGGTCTGTCTTTTTTGCATCTAACCTTATAACCTCACCCCCCGGTGATTCAATCTTGGCGCAAGCTTTAGCCGAGAACTCATGTACTTTTACGGTGAGCTTTTTCTCAAGCTCACCTTCTCCCAAGATTTTAACTTTTTTCTTAAGGTCGGAGATTAACCCCGCGGTGAATAAAAGTTGAGGATTCACCTCCCCTTCAAAGCGGTTGAGGCTCCCTACATTTACCACCTGGTAGACTTCCCTGAACATATTCTTAAACCCCCTCTTTTGAGGCAGCCTTTTGGTTAAAGGAGTTTGCCCTCCCTCAAAATAGGGGGCCACACCCCCTCCCGACCTCGCCTTCTGACCCTTCATCCCCCTCCCTGAGTACCTACCGTGTCCGCTTCCCAGTCCCCTTCCTATCCGCTTTCTCTTACGTCGGGGTAAAGGGGGTTTAAGTTCATTCTGAGCTATCATCTAGCTCCTCGACGTCGACCAGATGCCGCACTTTGGCTACCATGCCCAATATTTCCGGAGACCTTTCCTTTTCCACCCTTTGATTAAGGCGGCGAAACCCCAACGCCCTTATGGTTTGCTTTTGACCTTGGGAGTAGCCAATGCTACTTTTGACCCACGTGATGCTAAGCTTGGGCACTTTTTCCCTCTCTTCTCATATTGCTGATCATCTTAAGCTCCTCAATCTTTTTTAGAGCTTCGATGGTGGCTTGTACTACATTTATAGGGTTTCTACTTCCTAGTTGCTTGGATAATACATCCTCCACCCCTGAAAGCTCCATCACCGCTCGTACTCCCCCTCCCGTCACCAACCCTGTTCCGGGAGAAGCCGGCTTAAGCAACACCCTGGCTGCCCCGAATTTAGCTGTCATTTGGCAGGGAATGGTATTGTCCTTCAGAGGAACCTGGATGAGGTTCTTCCTGGCAGCGGCACCGGCCTTTCTTACTGCCCCGGAAACCTCGCTCGCCTTTCCCATGCCGCACCCTACCTGACCCTTTTTATCCCCCACCACCACCAAAGCATTGAACCGGAGCCTTTTTCCTCCCTTTACGACCTTGGTCACCCGGTTCACCTGGATTACCTTCTCCTCTAGTTCATCATCCACTAAAACCTTAACCCCTCCTTCCTTGCTGCCTCGGCCAATGCCTTAACTCGACCATGATACCGGTAGCCCCCCCGGTCAAATACTACCGTCGATATTCCGCGTGCCCCCGCCTTGCGAGCAATCAATGCCCCCACTAGAGATGCTCTCTCTGCCTTGGTCTCCCCCCGGAGCTCCTCCCGGAGTTCCGGGCTCAAGGTTGAGGCATGGGTAAGAGTATATCCGTTTTCATCGTCAATGATCTGGGCATAGATATGATTCAAACTTCGGTAGACACAAAGGCGAGGGCGCTCCTTACTTCCTCTCAGTAGCTTCCTTATCCTTAAGTGCCTTTTCTGCCTTAGCTTCATCCTTTCTTCCCCACTGCCTTACCCGCTTTGCCCGGCTTAAGCCTTATCCTCTCCCCCACATACCTTATTCCCTTACCTTTATAGTGATCTGGAGGATGTACCCTTCTTACTTGAGCGGCTACCTCACCCACCGTCTCCTTGTCCAGGCCTGAAACCCTGATCCGGTTACCCGAAACCTCAAAGGATATACCCGGAGGAGGAGAGACTTCCACAGGGTGACTGTATCCCACCTGGAGGATGAGCTTTTCCCCTTGCCTTTGCACTCGATAACCCATACCCTGAAGCTCCAGATCCTTCTCAAACCCTTTGCTCACCCCATTTATCATGTTGGCCAGAAGGGTGCGGGTAAGACCATGCAGGGAGCGGTGTATCCATTTATCACTGGGGCGGAGGACGTAAGCTTTCTCTGAAACCTCAGAGATCTCCATATCAGGATGAAAGATGCGAGATAACTTCCCTTTGGGTCCCTCTACCTCAACTTTATTCCCCTCTATCTTGAGTTTAACCTCAGGAGGAATAGGGATAGGGTTTCTTCCTACACGCGACATATCCTACCATACATAGCAGAGTAACTCTCCACCCAAATTTTTTCTCCATGCTTCCTTACCCGTCATCAGGCCCTGGGAAGTGGAGAGAATGGTAATGCCTAATCCTCCATAGTAGACCCGGGGTATCTCCCCTCTCTTGGCGTATATCCGAAGCCCAGGCCGGCTTACCCGCTTAAGACCTAAAATGAGGGGCTTTCTATCCGGCGTATACCGGAGCCATACCTTTATCATTTGTCCCACCCTTCCCCTTACTATCTCAAAGCCTTCGATGAATCCCTCTTCCTTCATAATACGGGCGATGGAAAGTTTTATATTGGATAAAGGGAGTAGGGTAAAATCATGACCTGCAGCTTGAGCATTTCTTATTCGGGTCAGCATATCTGCTATGGGATCTGTCATCACCAGCTCGATTTCGTTACTCCGGGTATCTCTCCCTTTAAGGCATATTCTCGAAAACAGATACGGCAAAGTCCGAACTTACGCATGTAAGCCCGTGGTCTACCACATAGGGCGCAGCGGTTCCTTTGCCTGGTCTTATACTTCGGTGGCCTCTTAGATTTAACTATATCGCTAACTTTAGCCATAGCCAGAAAAGGGCATTCCCAGGAGGGAAAGTAGCCTTCTTCCTTTCTCATCACTTCTAGCATTGCTCACTATGGTAATCTGAAGACCCCTCAATTTTCCCACCTTTTCATAATCTATCTCGGAGAAAATGGTTTGCTCCTTAAGTCCTAAGCTGTAGTTTCCTCGGCCATCAAAAGAGTCTGGAGGCACACCTCTAAAATCCCTGATGCGGGGAAGAACGGCATTGAATAATCTATCCAGAAAATAATACATTCGCTTTCCTCTAAGCGTCACCATCATCCCAATAGACATCCCTTCTCTTAGCTTAAATTGAGAGATGGACTTTTTAGCCCTTCTCAGCACCGGTTTCTGTCCCGAGATAATCGTTAAGTCCCTTTCTGCTTCCTCCAGGGCCTTGGGATTGCTTATAGCCTCCCCCAAACCAATGTGGAGTACCACCTTCTCAATCTTGGGAACCTGCATGGAAGTACGATAGCCAAGCTCTTCCAGAAGCTTAGGTACCACTTCTGATTTGTACTTCTGTTTAAGCCGGGGTTCCATCAGTCGATCACCTCTCCACACTTCCGGCATAATCTTACTTTTTTATCGGGTAAGGTCTTGAACCCCACTCTGGTGGGCTTGCCGCACCGGGGGCAGATGAGCATCAGCTTAGAAACGTATATAGGAGCCTCCGTCTGTATTATTCCTGCCTGCCTGGCCCCCTGTATGGGCCTAGCATGCCGCTTCACAACATTGATTCCCTCTACCACCACTTCCTCCTTTCGGGGGAAGGACAAGCGAACCTTTCCCTTCCTGCCCCTATCCCTTCCTGAAATGACCAACACGGTATCACCCTTCCTTATTCTCATACCACCTCTGGAGCTAAGGAGATTATTTTGGTGAAGTTCTTCTCTCTGAGTTCTCGGGCCACCGGGCCGAATACCCTGGTCCCGGTGGGGCTGCCCTTATCCCCGATGATGACGGCAGCGTTATCATCAAATTTAATGTAGGAACCATCAAGACGGCGATAATTTTGAGCCACTCTTACTACCACCGCTCGTACTATATCTCCTTTCTTCACCTGACCCCGGGGAACAGCTTCTCTCACCGAAGCCACGATCACATCTCCCACCCGACCATATCTTCTTCTGGTCCCTCCCGGGATGTTAATGCAGCGGATAATCTTGGCCCCGGTATTATCCACTACCTTAAGGTTGGTGTAAGTCTGAATCATCTCCTATAACCTCAACCACCTTCCATCTCTTTTCTCGAGATAAAGGGCGAGTTTCCATTATCTTCACTTTATCCCCTTCTTTAGCCGCATTCTCCCCGTCATGGGCTTTAAACCTCTTCCTATATCTCACCACCTTCTTATATCGCGGATGACGCCGCAATGTTTCCACTTCCACCACCACCGTCTTATCCATTTTATCGCTTACCACCTTACCCTGCCTAACCTTCCTGACCATAGATCTCCCCCTCCCGGATTATCGTCTTTATACGGGCAATATCTTTCCTCACCTTCTTGAGCTCTTGGAAGTTTTGGAGTTGCTTAGTGGCCAGTCGGAAGCGCAGGTTAAATTCCGCATCATAAGCCTCAGCAAGCCTCCTTTTGAGCTCCGGAGAAGGGAGAGACCTTAATTCCTTAGCCTTCATCTCGGTATACTAATCGGGTAGCACAGGGAAGCTTATAGGAAGCAAGATGGAAGGCCTCCTCGGCTGTCCTTCTTTCTATTCCGCTTATTTCAAATAGCACCCTTCCCCTCTTTACCGGAGCTACCCAATGGTCAATATTTCCCTTCCCACTACCCATCCTGGTCTCGGCAGGTTTTTTGGTCACTGGCTTATCGGGGAAGATGCGAATCCACAAATTCCCTCCCTTTCTCAGATAGCGGACAATTACTCTTCTGGCGGCCTCAATCTGACGATCAGTAATCCAGACTCCTTCTGAGCTCACCAAACCAAACTCACCGAAGGAAAGGGAATCTTTCGAAACCCCTTTTCTTCTTCCTCTATGTTGCTTCCGGTATTTCGTCCGCTTTGGCTGTAACATCCTCTACCTCTTCTTCGTGTATCTCTTCCTCGTGAGCGGGGGGAAGAATATCTCCGTGGTAGATCCACACTTTTACCCCTATTTTGCCCATGGCGGTATTCGCTTCAACAAACCCATAGTCAATGTCCGCCCTTATGGTATGCAAGGGGACTCCCCCTTCATGTATAGTTATTCTTCGGGCAATCTCTTGTCCTCCCAACCTCCCTGAACACTGCACTTTTATTCCCCTGGCCCCCGCCTCCATAGCCCGGAATATGGCCTGTCTTATGGCTCGGCGGGGAGAAATACGGCGCTCAAGCTGCAGAGCAACATCCTCCGCCACCAGGTGAGCATCTATCTCCGGCAGGTTTATCTCCTTGATGTTAAGCCTTATCCTCTTACCTGCCTCTTTCTCCAGGAGAGCCCGGAGTTCATCTACCCTTTGTCCTGCCTTACCGATGACTATTCCTGGCCGGGCAGTATAGATAGTTACGACTACTTCATTTCCTCGCTCAATCTCTACTCGAGATATCCTACCCCCGGGATAGAAGGAAAAGATTCTATTCCTTAAGCTTATATCCTCGAGGAGTAGATCCTTAAACCCATCCTCAGCATACCAACGGGAAGCCCAAGTTTTGGTCTGCCCTAGTCTGAAGCCTATGGGATGAACTTTATGCCCCAATTATCTCTCCTTCCACCACCACGGTGATATGAGAAGATCTTCTAAGTATAGGATAAAAGTACCCTCGAGAGCCAGCCCTTCCCCTTTTCAGGGTATGTCCTTTATCCACGAAGATTTCACAAACTCGAAGCTGGGAAGCCATCTGGAAGTTGTTCTCAGCATTGGCACATGCTGACCGTATTACCTTGTATAGAGCCCGGGCAGCTGGTGAGGGAATAAACTCCAGGATAGAAAGCGCCTCTTCTGTCCTTTTTCCGCGTATCCTATCTGCCACCCTCCGGAGCTTAAGAGGAGACATGCCTACATCGTAAGCACACGCTTTTACCCTCATTTCCTCACGTGACCCCGGAAAGTCCGGGTAGGGGAAAACTCGCCCAATCTGTGCCCTACCATATCTTCAGTGATAAATACCGGAACATGCCTCCTTCCATCATGCACCCCGATGGTACATCCGATCATCTGAGGAACGACCATCGAAGCACGAGACCACGTCCTTATCACCTCTTTCTTTCCTGAGCGACGTTGTTCCTCTATCCTCAGAAGTAACTTTTTATCCACAAATGGTCCCTTCTTTACTGACCTTCCCATCTACTTCTTTCCTCTCCTGACAATAAATTTATCCGAAAGCTTACTACCTCTGGTCTTGGGGCCCAGAGCAGGTTTACCCCAGGGAGTCTTAGGCGCCATACCCCGGGGAGACTTTCCCTCTCCTCCCCCATGGGGATGATCACGGGGGCTCATGGCTGAACCCCGGACATGAGGGCGAAACCCCATCCATCTTTTCCGGCCCGCCTTCCCTAAGACTTCACCCTCATGTTCTACATTCCCTATCTGGCCTATAGTCGCCCGGCAGGAGCTCAAGACCCTCCTCACCTCTCCAGAAGGGAACTCCACCAGAACATAACGATCTTCACTTCCTATAACCCGAGCATAGTTTCCTGCCGATCTTACCACCTGTCCACCCTTTCCTGGATTGAGTTCCAGATTATGTACTGCTGTTCCCAGCGGTATCTTCCCCAAAGGAAGAGCATTTCCTGGTCGAAGACTCGCATCGGTAGATGAGACCACACTATCCCCTACCGAAAGCCCCAGGGGGGCCAGAATGTAGCGTTTATCATCGTCCGGGTACTTAATGAGGGCAATACGAGCGGAGCGGTTGGGGTCATATTCAATTGAGGCCACTTGCCCTACCACATCAAACTTATCCCTCTTGAAGTCTATCCTCCTCCACATTCGCTTTGCTCCCCCCCCACGGTGCCTAACCGTAATCTTCCCTTGATTATTACGACCCCCCTTCTTTTTGAGGGGGGAAAGAAGCGACTTTTGCGGATCCTTTTTAGTAAGCTCAGAAAAATCCGCGCTTACCATCCACCTCCTACCCGGTGAGGTCGGCTTATACTTTTTCATATCCCTTCGAAGAACTCAACTTTCTCTCCCGGCATAAGGGTCACAATAGCCTTCTTCCGAGGAGACGTCTTTACCTTCACTCTCCCTCTTCTTATCATTTCTCCATGCAGGTTCACTATATTGACCGACTTTACTTTGACACGGAAGGCCTTTTCCACTGCCTTCCCTATTTCTCTCTTTCGGCTTCCTCGGGACACCTCAAACACGTACTTGCCTTCCTCTTTAAGCAGGGTTGCCTTCTCTGTAATCACCGGCCGAAGTAGTACCCGATAAAGATTATCCATCTCCCCATATCTCCTCTACCTTCATCAACGCATCATAGTCAAGGATCAGGAAGGGATAAGCCAAAAGATCAACTAGGTTCAGGGTGTGGGCAGGGAGCGTCTTCACGTAAGGAAGGTTCCTCATAGCCAGGATCAGGTTTTGGTTCACTTGAGAGGTGACCACTAAGGCTCTTCCCTCATCCACTCCTAAAAGTTTAAGGCAGGAGATGGCTTCCTTTGTTTTGGGCGGGAGCTCAAATTTGTTCACCACCAGAAGTTTTTCCTCCGTAAACTTGGCTGAGAGCAGGCAGCATAAGGCCAATCTTCTAGCCTTGCGGGGAATCTGCTTCCTATAGCTTCTGGGATGAGGGCCAAACGCTACTCCTCCCCCCCGAAGAAGAGGAGATCTAAGGCTTCCCCTCCTGGCCCTTCCGGTATGCTTCTGGCGGTAGAGCTTTCGGGTGCTTCCTCTCACCTCCCCCCGCGTCTTGGTGCTTGCTGTGCCCAGGCGCTTTCCGGAAAGAGCAGCCACCATTGCCTGGTGCACTATCACCTCATTAAAGGGAACCCCAAAAACGGAAGGGCTCACCTCAATTTCATCTATCTTCTCCCCATCTTGAGTTAATAGCGGAACCATCATTTCTCTTTCCTCAAAATTACCATGCTCCCGGGCGCTCCAGGAACTCCTCCCTTCAGGAGAAGAAGGTTTTTCTCCGGGTCAACGCCGACCACTTCCGTTCCCCCAATAGTTACCTCACGCGAACCCATATGTCCGGCCATTTTCTTTCCCTTGAATACCTTTCCCGGGTAGGTGGTACCTCCTATTGATCCCGGGGCGCGCTGGCGATCGGACTGGCCATGAGTTTTAGGGCCTCCCCTAAAGTGATACCTTTTCACTCCCCCGGCAAATCCTTTTCCCTTAGATACTCCCTTCACAGATATCTTATCCCCAGGTTTAAACATATCCACCAGAATTTCCTGGCCCAGCTCGGCTTCCTCTGGGTCATCACACCTGAACTCACAAAGCACCTTAAGCCTCTTCCCCACGTGCTTTAAGTGGCCCATCTCCGGCTGACTCAATTTCTTACCTTCCTCAAATCCGATCTGCAGCGCATTATAGCCATCTCTATGTTTGGTCTTTATCTGAGTCACGTAGCAGGGCCCGACCCTAACCTGGGTTACTCCAAAGCACCGGCCCGAAGGTGCGAAAAATGTACCCATGCCCAGCTTTCTGCCCATCACTCCTCGTATCATAGCTTTACCTCAATGTCCACCCCTGCGGGTAGTTCCAATCTGGTCAGGGCATCTACTGTCCTTGAGGAGGGGTTTACGATATCCAGAATTCTTTTATGAGTCCTGATCTCGAATTGTTCCCGGGAATCCTTATCGATAAATGGAGAACGAATAACACAGAACTTCTCCAGTTTAGTAGGCAAAGGAATAGGCCCCACTACCCCTGCCCCTGTCCCCTCCACTACTCCCACAATTTGGGCCAACGAATCATCCAGGACCTTATGGTCAAAGGATTTCAATTTAATTCTGATCTTTTTCTCGGGCATTACCTTCTCTTAGAAATAATCTCCTGGGTTAAGAAGGAGGGGACCTCACAGTAGCGATGGAATTCCAGGAAGCAGGTTGCCCGACCTGAGCTCAAGGAGCGCAGAACATTGATATAACCAAAGGTCTCCCCTAAAGGAATGAGGGAGCGCAGTATCCTTAGATCATGGCTTTGTTCAATGCTTTGAATATCTGCTCTTCTCGATTGAAGATCAGAGATGATATTTCCTAAATATTCCTCGGGGGTAGTCAATACCATTTTCATCACCGGCTCCAGAAGCTTCACCCCTGCCTTCTTCACTGCCTCTCTAAAGGCAATGGATCCGGCCATTTTAAATGCTATCTCAGAGGAATCAACCTCATGGAAGCTACCGTCACGAAGAGCAACCTTAACTCCAATTAGAGGATAGCCATGAAGGCCAGTATCTGCTGCCTCCTTCACTCCTTCCTTAATAGCAGGAATAAATTTTAGGGGTATGACTCCTCCTTTGATATGATTTTCAAACATCACCCCTGAATCTAAATTCTGCGACTCCACCGTAAGGTTAACCACACCATACTGTCCTCTGCCGCCACTCTGTTTAATGAATCTTCCTTCGGCGTCAGCCTTACCGGCGACAGTTTCGTGGTAGAATACCCGAGGCTTACCCACCCTGGCTGTTACCCCAAACTCCCGGGATATCCTCTCTATCAGAACTTCCAGGTGTAACTCTCCCATTCCCTGGATGATGCTCTGACCCGTTTCCTCGTCATAGTGTACCTTGAAAGTGGGATCTTCCTGAGCTAACTTGGCTAGAGCTTCATCTAGACTGGCTCCATCCGACTTAGCCTTGGGCTCAATGGATAGGGAAACCAGAGGCGAAGGAAAAGAAATGTTCTCCAGGACGAGAGGGGAATGGGGATCACATAAAGTATCTCCAGTAAAAGTATTCCTGAGCCCCAGCACAGCCACGATATCACCACAAGGAGCCTCCTCCACCTCCTCCCGGCGGTTAGCATGCATCCTCATTAACCTTCCTATTCTCTCCCTTTTACCTCGGGTAGAGTTCAGTACTGTTTCGCCCACCCCAACCTTCCCCGAGTAAACCCTCAAGTACATCAATCTCCCCACAAAGGCATCAGTAACCACCTTGAACACCAGAGCACAGAATGGTTCATCGTATCTAGGGCTACGCTTTACTTCCCTATCAGATGAAGGAAGGTATCCTTGCATTGGTGGGATGTCTGAAGGCGCGGGGAGGAAGTCTACGATAGAATCCAGAAGAGGGTGTATTCCCTTGTTCTTAAGTGCACTTCCGCACAGAACAGGTACTATCCTGCCGCGGATGACCACCCTCCTTAAGGCAGCCTTTATCTCCTCAACTTCGATCTCCCTCTCCAGATAACATGTAAGGAGCTTCTCATCCTCCTCACATATGGCCTCTATTAGCTCCTTTCGTCTCCGGCTTGCCTCCTCAGCCCATTCAGGGGGAATGGAAAGCTCCCGGGGGGGAATCTCTAAGTCTTTGTCAAATCGCCAAGCTCTTAGTTCTATAAGATCAATCACCCCCCAAAAGTCCTTCTCCACCCCCAGGGGAATCTGAAGAGATACCGCTCGCGCTTTGAGGCGTTCTTTGATGGATGTCAGGGTATTATCCAGGGAAGCACCCACGCGGTCCATCTTGTTCACAAAACATATCCGAGGCACATGGTATTTATCTGCCTGATGCCATACCATTTCTGATTGGGGTTCTACTCCGGAGGTAGCGTCTAAGATTACCATTCCCCCATCCAGAACTCGAAGCGACCTTTCCACCTCAGCAGTGAAATCCACATGCCCGGGGGTATCAATAATGTTGATGCAAGCTTCTTTCCAGTAACAGGTGGTAGCAGCAGAGTTTATGGTTATTCCTCTCTCCCTTTCCTGATCCATAAAGTCCATCACCGTTGTTCCCTCATCAACCTCTCCCATCTTGTAACTATGGCCGGTGAAGTAAAGAATCCGTTCCGTAAGTGTGGTTTTACCTGCATCTATGTGAGCAATAATTCCTATGTTTCTGATCCTGTGCAGAGGTATAGGTGTACCCAGGGGGGTATTTTGTTTCTTATCTAACATAGTCACCATCGGTAGTGGGCGAATGCCCTATTAGCTTCTGCCATCCGGTGCAGGTCATCCTTCCTCTTTGTGCTAGCTCCCTGGCCATCGGAGGCATCCAGAATCTCTGAGGCTAATTTTTCAGCCATCGACCTTCCTTTGCGCGCTCGAGCGAAGGTTATAAGCCACTTCATAGCTAAGGAAAGGCCCTGGTTAGCCCTCACCTCGGTGGGAATTTGATAGGTGGCACCGCCAACCCTTCTTGCTTTGACTCGAATAAGGGGGGTAGCATTTTTCACCGCCCTTTGAAATACTTCTAATGGATCGCCCTCCCTTTTCTCCTGAACCATATCCAAAGCTTGATACACTATCTTCTGGGCTACGCTCTTCTTACCGTTCTCCATCACCCGGTTAGTGAACTTAGACACCAGTTCACTCCCATATTTCAGGTCAGGGGGAACCGACCGTTTTTTGACCTCACCACGACGAGGCATTATGTTTACTCCTTTTTTGCTCCATATTTACTGCGTCCTCGCTTACGATTATCTACTCCAGTAGTATCCAGGACACCACGAATAATGTGGTAGCGAACCCCGGGAAGATCCTTCACCCTCCCCCCCCGAATTAAAACCATGGAGTGCTCCTGGAGGTTGTGCCCTTCGCCTGGTATATAACTGGTCACCTCCATTCCATTGGTTAACCTTACCTTAGCTACCTTACGCAGGGCAGAGTTTGGCTTTTTAGGAGTAGTTGTTTTAACCTGAACGCAAACACCCCTCTTCTGAGGAGAATTCGCACCCTGCTTTAACCTTTCCTTCAGAGAATTGTAAGAATAAGAAAAGGCTATCGCTTTGTTCTTCCTCTTTTCTCTTTCCCTTCCCTTCCGCACTAGCTGGCTTACTGTAGTCATTTTATTTCCAAAAATTAAGCTGAAAGACCCAAGGTAATTTGGTGGTCCTTCAGCCCTCTCCCTCTAACCCACCAAGTACCAAACTTAGTCTAAAGCAGAAAAACCTGCTTGTCAATGTCGCGAATTGAAAGTGTCGATGTTATACGATTTTGTCACCATCTAACTGTTAAGCGAAAATGTCACTCATGAAGGAGATGGTAACACTATACACCCCCAACTTTAGTTTCTGCTGGATCAACAAGCTTGTTTATTTCCCTTCGGCTGGCAGCTGCTTCCTTTAGTTTTCTCCTTCGCTCAGTTAGTAACGCCTCCGGGTTACCCTTATAATCACCCCATGCCAAAGCTGATAACCCCCTATCTTTGCCTTCCTTGATGAGGAATTTGGTAAAGATGGGCTAAGCTGGACCTATACTGCCATATTCTTTGTTCTGGTGCGCCCGGGATTTTCTGTAATCTTCTATATAACGCATGGCCAATCTATCTCTACCCATGAGCAAATCGGCGGCCAGAACAATGGATCTAGCTTTAGCCACATTTACAATGGGGCATGCCACACCAGAAAATATAGCCATGGCTAAAAAAACACCATTTATCAGATTTCTATCCGGCATACCGAAAGATATATTGCTAACTCCAAGTGTAAGATTTACGCCAAGCTCCTCTTTCACCTTTTGAATCGCTTCAATAGTTATCAAACCGCTTCTAATATCCGTTCCCACGGCCAGGGTTAAACAATCGATAACGACATCTTCCTTGGGAATACCCAGGGACGCTGCCCTTTCCACTATCTTTTTGGCTATGGAAGCTCTTTTGTCTGGGTCATTTGGAATGGCTCCTTCATCCATGGTCAAACCAATTACGGCTGCTCCATGCTCTTTAACCGGGGGGAGAATACTGTTCAGAGATTTCTCCTCACCCGTAACGGAGCTTATAAGAGGTTTTCCATCATAGACTTCTAGCGCTGCCTTCAATGCTTCAGGGTTGCTGCTATCTATGCATAGAGGCACATCAACAGCACCCATAACAACCTGAATAACCTCAGGAAGTAAGCTTAGTTCATCGACATTTGTCATGCTAACATTAACATCTAACATATCTGCTCCTGCCTCCACTTGATCAATGGCTTCTTTTTTGACGAATCCCATATCACCATTCTGGAGGGCTGTGGCAAGATCTTTTCTTCCGGTTGGATTTATTCTCTCTCCAATAAGTACAGTTGGCCTCTCTGGACCGATTATGACTTCCTTTCCCCTACGACGGTTGACTTTTGTTTCCACTTTGTCTAGAATTTCCATTCAGAGGTAAAACAGGTAGCATGAGCAAATATTCTCATGAAGCTGGGAACTGCCGCGAGCTCCAGGTAACTTGTCTTCTTAGCTACTTCCTCCGCTTCCTTTCTTTTTGTTTTGGATATTAAAGCCAGTTTTGCCCCCATCCCTGCCGCATTTCCAATCTGCTCAAAATGCCCCAGAGGCAAAGGAGGGAGCATCCCTATGGATATAGCGCTTCGGACATCCATGTAACTTCCAAAAGCTCCGGCGATTATTATCTTTTCCAGATCACTTACCGATAGCCCGTTCTGTTCCAAAAGCACCTGGATCCCCGCCGAAATTGCTCCCTTTGCCAGTTGCACTTCATGCACATCTCTCTGAGTAATTGTCACCGGTTGATCGCAACCAGCTTCCTCGCCAGCAATCACGAACTCTTTCCCATTTTCAGTTTCTCTTACCCTTTCATGATCCCTTTCCCTTCCATTTCCTTCTATGATCCCATTGAGATAGAGCTGGGCAACCGCATCCACAATCCCTGAGCCACATATTCCCACCGGCTTTCCATTTCCTATGGTATGATAGTCCACATCACCATTAAAAATTCTGACTTTCTCAATCGCACCTTCGCAAGCGCGCATTCCACATTTTATATGTCCCCCTTCGAATGCGGGCCCGGATGCACATGAAACACTGGTTAACTTCCCATGGTCGGCCAGACAGATCTCCGTATTCGTCCCTATGTCGAGCGCCAGAGCTATTCCGGCAAATTTAGCTAAATCGGTGGTTAAAAGCATCGCTACATGGTCACTTCCCACAAATCCATCAATATTAGGCAAGAAATAAACATAGGCTCCAGGGGCAATTTTTAATCCAACCTCTCTTGCTTTGACATCTATGGAGCTTTCCAGGGCCGGAGCGTAGGGAGAAAGGCCAAGCTGCTTTACGGGTAAGCCCAGGAAAAGGTGATGCATGGCGGTATTGCCAACCACCACTGCATCCAGAATCTGTTCCCGATTCGCCCTGATCTCAGCACACATCTCTTTTGTCAACTGATTCAGGGCCTTCACTACCAAAGTCTGTAACTTTTTGGCTTCCTTTTTATTCTCACCGGCCCTGGATATCCTGGTAATGACGTCCTCCCCATATGGTATTTGAGGGTTCATCATACCCTTACAGATGAGAGTCTCCCCTTTTTCCAAATCCACGATATAACCCGCAATTTTGGTTGTTCCCAGATCCACAGCCAACCCCAGTTTCCTTGTGGAAGGCGGATTTATGGAGATCAATTCTCCATTTCGAACTATGGCATCAATGTTCCAGTTCAATGATTTCAGTCTGGGTAATTGCTGTCTTGAAACCTCTATACCGACTCTTTGGCAATTTTTCAACGCTTTCAGAATGACTTCTGCATATCCTTCAGGCTCAGAGAGGGAAGGGGGGTCAAGCTTTAGTTCATATGAGCTAACCACAGGCTCCGGGGTTACAGGGATTTCTAGCCCTTCAACCTGGGTTCTTTGAGGAGTGCTCAAAGACTCTTGAGGAATGCGGATTTTCAGATTGCTTAACGGACGAACCTGGCACGCCAGGCGATAGTTCTGGCAAATTTCCTTCTGAGTCAGGTTATCAAGCTCTTTTGAAGTAAGAGGGGAGGTTTTCCCTTCCACAACCTGAACTTTACATCCTCCACATAAGCCCCTACCATCACACATGCTTATGATGTTTATTCCTAGCTTCCTGGCTATCTCAAGAAGAGATTGGTCACTATCGACTTTTTCCCTCCGCCCCAGAGGCTCTAAATATACCGTATAGGATGCCATATCTAAACTTCCACCATAACTTTATACTCGCATCTATCCTTTAAATCACAGTATCCACATGCTTCCTTTTGATCCCAGAAAGGCATCTTTGGTCCAATGCCTATCACTATAGAAGTTGATTGCCTGGGAAGCATCATATTCTGAGATGTTAAGCTGACTCCTATCTCCCCGGCATGGGCAAGTCTTAAAATCCTGGGCTGCTCCTCAAGGGTAAACTCCCTTTTTCCAGGGCTTATACAACCGGTGGTTTTAAATCCCTTCTGTTCGGCCCTTTTTTTAGCAATTCCGGGAGTTTGCTCTACCAGCTCATCAACGGCTGCACTTCCCATTCCATCCAGTAAAGTAGCAGTAAGGATATCTTTGCTTTTTAAATGCTCCTCAACCCTTTCTTCTAGCTCAGGACCTATTGTGCATGCAGAAACCATAAGCTCTGTTCCCTCCTTAAAAAGCTCAGGAAGTAAAGAGCCTTTGAGTATTGTCTCATCTTCCAGAAATAATTGAAATGGCTCTATTTTCGCAATGGAATAAAAGTCATAGGAAATAGCCGGAGCTAGAAGGCTATTGAGATTCCCAGTAAGACTTTCTATAAGTTTCCAGATGCTTAAAGGAATTTTGGATTTGGCCAAACTTTTAACCTGACCTCCCATCCCCTGACGCCGCAATATTTGGTCCACCCCCAACTGCAAATTTAAGTTACGTAAAACAGGCATTTCCTCTCCTCTTTCTACTTAGGGAGCCATCATTTTTCAAATCTTTTTATTATTTCCCTGGCCTTTGCCCTTACATCCGCTGGAACAGGCTCAACATCATGTTCCCGAAGTATTCTCCCTACCTTTTCATAAGCCCTCTGAACAAGAGTCTTTCCTCCTTCTTTGACCCATGCATCCCAGGGAAGCCTATCAAAGAGCTCAGATGGGATATGCTCCTTTGAGTAGGTATTCAAAGTGTGCTTTAGAGTCAAAAATGACCCTCCTACTCCTGCGCTCTTAACTGCATCCAGAGCCATAGTTTCCTCATCAACCCTTATTCCCCTCATCAGCCTTTTCACCATTCCTATCATCTCATCAGCTATAGTGAGCAAAGCGATGCTTCCACTCTTTCCGGATTCAGCATATCCAGCATCATGATTGAGATTATTTCCAGTAAGAGCTGAGATTATAAGGGTAAGTATTGCCTCGGCGGTTGCTTGCTCGTCTAAGAGCTTTGAATCAGTGCAACCTGCAGTTCCCCAGGAAGGCAACTCATAATAGCGGAAGAGTTGGGCCATTGCTCCTCTCATCATAACGCTTTCTATATTGGTATAACTTGCCGTTCCCCTTCTCATTTCCATAGTTAGTGAAACAGGCCCCAGGACAACCGGAGTGCCTGGATTTACAAGTTGGGCTATTACGTTTCCCACTAAACATTCAGCCACGCTTTCTACAACTGTTCCCGCTATAGTGGCAGGATTTGTTGCCCCGGCTAAGGGAATGGGGGTATAGATTACGGGAATGTTTAGCTTGGCAGCCTCTATCACCGCTTCACCCAGACCTCTCCCGACATACAGGGGAGAAGCTGGCTCTATATAGAAGCTAAAAATCGGTCTTTTCTTAAGCTCCTCCTGGCTACCCGCAAACAAACTGGCCAGCTCTATCTGGGCCTTTGTCATCTCCTTTCCACCTTCATAAACAAACACATGAACATGCTTTTTTGTATTGGACATCACCGCAAACTGCTCATATAGGTCTATGGCGCTGGGGGGGACGTCTGAGGCAGTGGTTAGCCCGGTTACAAAATCGATATTGGGCAGGGCGTCGGCTACTCTAGCCGATTTTTCCATATCGGCAAGCTTTCCCTTTCTTCTATTTCCATTTTCATCAATAAAGTAGGGAGGGCCAGCACATGGACCAAAGTAAACTCCCTTTCCATGCTTAACTGAGAAGCTTTCATTGGGATCCCTTCCATAAAATGTGACATCCTTGGGAGCTTTTTGAATGCTGTCCATAACCAGATACTCTGGTATCTTTACCACCATCCCCTGGAAATCTACATCTGCTCCCGCTTTATTCAGGATTTCCAAAGCCTCTCTATCCTCAACCTTTACTCCGACTTCTCTTAGAACTTCCAGAACACCAAGATGTAATCTTTCAAGCTGATCTGGGGGTAAAAGCTTAAGCTTTCCGCCATCTATCATGGGCCTCATCCTTCCGCCTTCCTTTGCTTCGTGGTGAGCTCCCTTTCCCCTTCCTTTACCACTTCGGAGAGCCTCTCCCTAATTTCTTGCCCTAGAGGCTCAGGCTTATGTTGTTTAAGTATTTTTTCAATCCTCTCCTTGGCTACGGTTCTGGTATCCTTTGCCCCTCCACTTTGCCACGTCCCAAAAGAATTCCTGTCGAATAATTCTGACAGTAGAAATTCACCTACATGCTCTCTGGTATGCTTCTGAGTCACAAAATTTCCTCCCGGTCCAACCTCTCTTATAACATCTACCGCCAGATGATCATCATCAACCCTTACTCCCTGTATTATCCTCTTGGCCATTCCCACAATCTCATTGGCTATTACTGCCTGTTCGATTGACCCAACCATACCTCCTGCCAGGTAGCCACAATCATGGATCAAATTTACTCCTGATTGACCAGCTACCAGAGCATTCATCATTACCTCTGCTCCAGATTGCGGACCAGGAAGCTTTCCGTCTGCACATCCCCCAAATCCATACGAAGGCAAATTGTAGAACCTGGCCATCTGGGCCATTATGGCATTTGCTCCCATGGCGAACTCTGGAGAGCCATAGGCACACATCCCACTCCTGGGATCCATGGTTAGCCCCCACCCTCCATATATGACCGGAGCATGGGGGTTCACCAGTTGAATGAGCGTAATCGCAGCTAAGGTCTCAGAGGTCCCTACAACACAGCTACCCATAACTGTTCCTGGTGCAGTCCCCCCCGAAAGGGGCATGGGAGCAATAGCTATGGGTATGTTCGCCTTCGCAAATCCAATAAGATTTTCTTGAGATTTGGTCAGCATTAAAGGGGAAGCAGGTTCAGTGTAAAGGGCTATAAAGGGCCTTCTCTGCAGTTCCTTTAAACTCCCGGCCACTATCGCTCCCATTTCAAGATACTTTTCAGCCAGGTAAGCACTTGGAGCTGAATATAAAATTGGTTTTTGGGTATAGTTCAGCAAAATTTCAAATTCATGAAGGTATTCAGCTTCATAAGGGACATCAAAAACCCCTGCATTTGTCATCATGAAGTCCATGTTGGACAGTGCATCCCCCACCAAAGTCGTCTCAATCATATCTTTTTTGCCTGGTCTCCTGAACTCATCAGTCCTATGATCCAGGATCAAAGGTGTAGGAGTGCCGCCAAATCCATAATATACCCTGCTTCCCTCAAGCAAGATATCATTCTTGGAATCTCGGCCACAGAATAGTATTTTTGATGGAGCCTTGTTTATAGCTTCATCGATCAAATGCTCGGGAATTCTTACCCTTCTTTTTTCCCGATCGACATCAGCACCGGCCTCCTCAAATATTCCCAGAATTTTATCTGAGTAACAATCGATTCCCGTGTCTTTCAAAACATCAAGAGCAGCATTATGGACAGCTTCTACCTCTTCCCTGGAAAGTAATCGAAGCTGATTTCCCTTTGGACCCCTGTTTACCACATTCGACATTTTTAACTCGCTTCTACCAAACTTTTGGCCTTGTTTACGGCATCAATAGCATCTGTACCATATGCATCTGCTCCGATTTCTTTAGCCCACTCGTCAGTAACTGGAGCACCTCCTACCATTACCTTCACTTTATCTCTGAGTCCTTCCTTTTTAAGAGCTTCAATAACATCTCTTTGGATAGGAATAGTGGTACTGAGCAAAGCAGATAAGCCAAGTATATGGGGGCTCTCATGTCTAACTTTGTCTACGAATGTATCAACTGGAACATCCCTACCCAGGTCGATGACTTCAAAACCGTTAGCCAGCAACATCGCACTAACAATAGTCTTTCCTATTTCATGAATGTCCCCCGAAACAGTGCCGATTACAATCTTCCCCCTCGAAGGAGCTTTATCTCCCCTCTTTTCTATTTCAGGCTTAAGAACTTCATTTATTGCCCTGCTACCAGCTTCTCCAGCCGCTGCCAGATGGATTATAAACAGCTCACCCTCCTCATACTTCTTTCCCACTATGCTCAAAGCCCTTCCTACACCCTTCTCTATAGCTTCGCTGGGGTCTATTCCATCATCTATGGCTTTTTTGGCCATTTCTACAGCTTCATCGGGTTCAAAGTTCAAAACCGCCTGCTTGAGCCCCTCCAGAATTTCCTGTTCGTCTCTGCACCTGGTTTCTGTATCTTTCATATCACCTCCTATACATTCTTCTTGGCCATGAAAAGCCCCCAGCCGATCTTCCCCTCCCGGGCTTTATGTACCCAAAACTTCAATGCTTCTAAGGTTTTGTCTATTATTTCAGGCGGGATGCCCTCTTCACACTGTAGAGGATCTCGCTTTTCCGTCAGATTATTACAGACTGCTTCATACGTTCTCGCCACGTTTGAACATCCTAAATCGCTAATTTCTTCGACCTCCAGTTGACTTCGGATAAGATAATCCCTGTAAAATTCAAATGTACCAAGATAGGGAGCATTTACCCTGTGGTTGGCGATTTTTTCTTCTTCCCCATTCAATCCAGTATTCAATATATCCGAGAATACAAGTTTGCCTTCCTTCTTCAGCACTCTGGAGCATTCCCCGATAAGTCCCTGTTTATCCGAACTGTGAAGCATGGAATCCTGGCTTACGATCGTATTGAAAGATTCATTCTGGAACGGCAGCCGGTTGAAGTCGCCACAGGTGATGTCTATCAGACCATCTAACCCTGCCTGTTTGTTTTCATGCCTAGCATATTCATTTTCTCTCTCTGAGAGGTTCAGTCCCACAATATGGCACCGAGTGCCGCTTGCTCTGGCTATGAAACGCGGTAAGCCTCCAAATCCGCTCCCTATATCCAATATCCTGGCACTCCCTTTTATGTCCAATCTGGCTAGGAGATTTTCGTTTGCTTTGTTCGAAGCCTGTGAAAAACTTGTATCTCCATCGAATATGCCCAGATGATGGTTATCTTTATCCCAGGTTGCTCTGTATATCCTATGGGCAATACCATCATAGTACTCTTTAGTTATCTGGACTTTGTCTTTCATTTGAACCTCCCCACGTTAAACGGCAAAAGCCGCAAACAACATCTCTACAATATTTCTTACGGGGTGATCTGACCGATCCAAGAAGGGCAATTAGCGGGTGTTCTCAGGAGTTTTCCCCTAATATGGGGCTTTGTTGTGAGAAGATACTATAAACACTTACTCACGTCAAGGAGGTATTGTCTCCCAGCGAATGTGAGAAGGTAACCAAAAAATAAGATAACTCTGGAGCCTGGCGGTTAGCCTCAACTTTGCTCTCAGGATTCTCTCCTGAGCCTTAGAAAATCTAGCTATCAGGTTCCTCCTTTCCAGATTTGAAGGTATCTTTGGGGTTAGGCGATTGCTCTCTATCCCCATAGAGGACAGCTTCAATCTCGCCACCTCGCAGGCCAAGCTGACCACCCTTCCTGAAGCTTGCGCCTCCTTTCATTTTCTGTAAAACCCCCCCTTATCTTATTACAAGATTATCTGCATTAAGTCAACTATGGGCGTTTTGCATCCACCCATCCACCACATCTTGATTTTCATCCACCCATTTTCTGGCGGCTTCCTCTGGTTTCATTCCCTCTACGTTGACCATGTACATCACCTCTTCCAACTGACTTTCAGTCAGGTAAAAATTCTCCAGGACATTCACCACCTTCGGCATGTCTTTACTGAACCCTTTTCTAACTATCACATCTATATGTTCACTTTCCCCATATGCCCCTTGAGGATCATCCAGAAACTTCAGATCATATTTGAAGAACTTCCAGTGGGGGGTCCAACCGGTGACCACAACCCATTCATTTTTGCTTATCGATCTATCTAACTGAGCCACCATAGCAGGGCCGCTGGATGACACAAGCTCCCAATGTTCAAGGCCATATAAGGGCATGGCATCATCCTTTGTATGCCTCATTATTCCCGCCCCCGGCTCTATGCCAATCATCCTGCCATCGAATTCTTTCTTATGATCCTTTAGCTCCTGTATCGAGTCTATGGGCACATAGCTGGGGATGACCAGGCCAATCCTGGCCCCTTCATAGCATGGCCCTAAATTGACCACATCATCCTTATATTTTTCCCAATAGGCCTCATGCGTATATGGGAGCCATCCACATACAAAGGCATCTGCATCTCCCTCAGCCACGGCAGTCCACATAACCGCTGCCGCCACAACAGCCTTCTCCACATCGTATCCCATATCCTCAAGCACCACTTCCATAACATGTGTTTGGGATTCAGCACAGGCCCATTGCACATAGACCAGCTCTACAGTTGGCCTTTTCCCCTTCCCTTCCTCATATATGCCCAGGATAGCAGGAAGCAATAAGATACTTATCAGGATGGCAAATATTTTCTTCAGTGTACCACTCCTTTCAACTTTTGCTTTATTTTACCAAATCTCTCAAATATCTTCTCATACTCACCCATCTTTCGGCTGAAACGGTCGAGGATCATGGCCAGTATCACTATGGCCAGCCCTCCTTCAAATCCCATGGCCATATCAAGCCTATTTACTGCTGTCAGAACGACCCGCCCTAAACCAGGTGCTCCGATCATCGAGGCAATAACCACCATGGAGATGCCCAGCATGATACATTGGTTTACGCCTGCCATTATGCTGGGGAGCGAAAGGGGAAGCTCAACCTTGGTTAAAACCTGCCTATCACTTGCCCCGAATGCTCTGGCTGCCTCCTTTAAGTCCCCTGGAACCTGGGTTATACCCAGGTAGGTCAACCTGACTGGAGGGGGGATGGCAAATACCAGCGTGGCCAGCAATCCAGGAACTGGTCCGATTCCAAACAGCATGGCTGCTGGAACCAGATAAACAAAGGAGGGCATTGTCTGCATGAAATCCAGGATGGGAAATGTAATTCTTTCTACTGTCTTGCTGCGCGTCATCCAGATCCCCACCGGAATGCTGATTATCAACGCCAGAATTACTGCCACCAGGACCAGTACCAAAATCCTTATCAACTCCGACCATAATTCCAGGTCATAGATCAAAAGGAGGCCTACAAAACTCCATATAGTTATCCCCTTGGTGGTTACCAGTAAGATTATAAAACATAGCAGGAAGATGAGAGCGATGGGAGGAATAAAATCCAGGAAGCTTTCTAAAGCAGAAATGGCATTGTCAAGCACCCCTGAAATGCCATCGAATACCCATGAGAGGTCTTCTTTCAGGAAGTTTATGAAGGAATTGACGGCATCACCAATCGGAATCTTTGGCATGTCTAAGGATCAAGGGCCCTTCCTTCCCTCAGCTAAAAGCGACAGGATGCTCCTGGCCGTGACTGCGCCCATAAAATTTCCACCACCATCCACCACAGCCAAACTTCTCCCCGTTCTTCCCATTCTGAGGTAGATATCCTCAATAGAGGTTGTGGGATGAACTGTATCCGCTTGCTTTAAGATCCCTTGAATTCCTTTTTCCCCCTTCTCCGCTAGTTTTAGCGCGTCTTTCACCCAGACAATCCCCTTTAGCTTCCTATCCCTCCCTATTACGAAGATGTAGTCAGTATCGCATAATTCCATCTTTCTTATCGCCAACTGTGGACCTTCCAGTAAGTTTAAGATTTCACCCGGCTGGATCATGATCTCCTCTGCTGTGAGCATTCTGGTCACATCCACCTTCTGCACAAATTTCGCCACGTAGTCATTTGCGGGATGGGAGAAAATCTCCTTACCTGTTCCTGTCTGGTCAATCCTTCCATCCCGCATGATGGCCATCCTATCCCCGAGCTTTAATCCTTCACCCAGGTCATGCGTGACAAAGATGATGGTCTTCTTTATCCTCTGTTGCAGGCTCAGGAGCTCCTCTTGCATCTCATTTCTTATCAGGGGGTCTAAAGCGCTGAATGGTTCATCCATCAGCAGTATATCTGGGTCGACCGCCAGCGCTCTGGCCAGGCCAACCCTTTGCTTCATCCCCCCGCTGAGCTCATCCGGCCGTTTAGCCTTCCACCCAGCTAAGCCCACTCTGACCAATATTTCTTCAGACCTCTCATATCTTTCTCCCTTGGGGACTCCCTTAGTTTCCAATCCGAAGGCGACGTTATCCAGAACTGTTCTATGGGGGAAAAGGGCAAATTGCTGAAAGACCATCCCTATCTTTTGGCCCCTGAATGCTCTCAGCTCCCTCTTGTCCATCTCTTCCACCCTCTTTCCATCAACACAGATTGAGCCAGTGGTTGGCTCAAGCAATCTGTTTATGCAGCGGATCACGGTTGACTTCCCGCTTCCGGAAAGCCCCATGAGGATGAATGTTTCGCCTTCCTTCACCTCAAAGCTGATCCCACCCACAGCCACCGTTTGACCTGTCCTGGTCAAGATTTCTTCCTTCGAATAGCCATCCCTTAGCAGCTCCAGCGCCTTCCGGGGTTCATCCCCATAGATCTTGGTTAAGTTTTGCACCACAATCTTGGCCATCTTTGTCAATCTACCTGCTCTTAAGCCATCCCTGCTCACTTAGATTTTATAACTCCCCAGGATCAAGGCAACATCGCGTATTAAATCATTGTAACCGTTCACCCAGTATAGTCCGCCAATTGAGTACCTTTGCCAATACCTATAGCTTGACAGCAGTTGCTTATACATTACAGCAGCTCTATCCTACCTTCCAGCCTTTCACCCCCTCCTACAAGTTAGGTTATACTAGACGCACTCGAGAATTGTGAATTTTACGATCTTCGATGCGAGATGCATAAACCCTAAATTCGAAACAATATCTAAACCCAAATGACCAAGGCCTTATAGCCGCTGAGTTTTTTATAACTTCCCCTCCTCCCTCTTCTTGTTTTGGGTTTTTGATTTCGGTCATTTGAAATTGTTTAGGGATTAGAGATTAGGATTTAGAATTTCTTTGAACTCACAAATTTGGAATACGCTTAGTATAATATGTCCTTAATTTCTTCAGCCATAGAACGAGTTATCCCTTTTACTTCCATGAGCTCATCTATATCCGCCATCCTCATTTCCCTGAGTGAGCCAAACCTCTGGAGGAGAGATGTTTTCCTCCTGGGTCCGACTCCGGGGACAAAGTCTAAGGGAGAAGAGAGCAAATCTTCATTTCGAAGTTCGCAGTGAAAGCTATGGGCAAATCTATGAGCTTCGTCTCTGACTCTTTTAATCAGGTTCAGGGAATTTGGAGAAGGAAAAATCGGCTCTGACCTTTGAGGGGTGAACACCTCCTCTTCCCTTTTGGCTATGGAGGCCATAGGAACGTCTACCCCGGCATCGCCGACTGCCCTGATGGCCGAGGAGAGCTGTCCTTTTCCTCCATCAATGAGTATAAGCTCGGGGAGCTTCCACTCTTTCCTTTGAAAGCGTCGCCTGAGTACCTCATATATCATGCGGCAGTCATCTGCTCCCTGTACCGTCTTGATCTTAAATCTGCGGTATTCCTTCTTCTGTGGCCTCCCTTTCTCAAACACCACCATTCCTCCCACAGCAAACTTTCCTCCTATATCTGATATATCATAGCCCTCTATGCGATAAGGAGCGCGCGGAAGGAGAAGTTCCCTTCCTAGCTCCTCCATAAATTCTTCTTCCCCCTCCATCAGTGCCCGTAAGGCATTTCTAGCCGTCATCTCCACCAGTCCTTCCTCCATATCGCTAGCTGCGGTCTTGATTACGATGTCTTCCCTTCTATTTTTAAGCCAGGAGAAGACTTCACCACCTATGGGGTGTTGAATAAGCAACACCTGAGGCAGGTAGGAAAAGGCATAGAACTGCTTTAAGAGGCTCTCCATAACCGTTACATCATCCTCGTGAGCCACCCCCTCCAGGGTAAGCCTTTCCCTTCCCACCATCCTTCCTCCCCGAATTTGAAATACCTCCACCTGAGCTCTGTCTCCCTGAGCGGAGAAGGCGACCACATCCTCCTCCAAAACGGGTAGAAACACCTTTTGTTTCGACATCACCCTCTCCAAAGCTCTTATTTTGTCTCTGATTGAGGAAGCAGTTTCAAACTCCAATCTTGAGCTTGCCTCTTCCATTCTCTTTCTCAACCCTTCCACTACCTCCTCATGCTTTCCTTCCAGAAAAAGGATGGCCTCCTCTACAGTCCTCCGGTATTCTCTCCGGGAGATCAATCCCCCGCAGGGCCCGGGGCAAAGTCCGAGGTGGAAGTCGAGGCAGGGTTCGGGCTTAAACTTTCGGCAGGTCCTTAAAGGAAATATTTTCCGTAAAAAATTCAGTGCTTTACGCACTGAGCCGGTGCTGGGGAAAGGGCCCAGGTAATAGGACCCATCATCCAGCTTTTTCCGGGTGATGAATATACCCGGAAAATCCTCCCTGAGGCTTATCCTGAGGTAAGGATAGCTTTTATCATCCTTAAGGCGTATGTTGTATTTTGGCCGATGCTTTTTAATCAGGCTATACTCCAGAAGGAAAGCCTCCTGTTCAGTATCGGTCAGGATGAAATCTACATCCTCCATTTTCATCATGAGGCCATGGGTCTTGGGGGATAAGGTTGAAGAAAAGTAGGACTTTACTCTCTCCTTAATGTTGGCCGCCTTTCCCACATACAGAATGTTCCCCTCATCATCCTTCATAAGGTACACCCCTGGACCTGGGGGAAGGCCAGATAACTTTTGTCTTGCCTTTTTCTCCATCAAGGTTATAATCTTATGTTAAATAGGTCTCCAACATGAAGCAAGAGATTGATCTTTTCCTGAACTATCTGGATGTTGAGCGAGGGCTTTCCCAAAATACCATCCAGGCCTACCAGAATGACCTGTATCAGTTTGCGGAGCATTTTTCCCACCCCGGGAGGGTGGGAAGGCAGGAAATTCTGGACTATATTCACAGGCTCAAGGGAAGGGGGTACACTCCCAGTACGATGGCCAGAAAACTGGCTGCCCTCCGATCCTTCTATACCTTTCTTTGCTCAGAAGGAAAAATAAAGGAAAACCCCCTGGCGGGCATTGGCTCCCCCAGGCTGGGGAAGACCCTTCCCAAGGTGATACCTCCGGAGAAGATAGCTCAGATGATCGAGGAAGCAAATCATTCGGGAAATCTTCGGGATGAGGCCATATTGGAGCTTCTGTATGCCACTGGAATGAGGGCCAGTGAGCTTATTTCACTGAACCTGGGAGATGTAGAGCTTGAAGAAGGCTATGCACGCTGTCAGGGCAAGGGTAAAAAGGAAAGAATTATCCCCATCCATCAGAGAGCCATCGACACTCTGAGGACGTATATTAAGGAATCCCACCCTCATATCCTGGATCGAGAAAGTCCTCTATTCCTGAACCGCCGCGGCGAGAGACTTACCCGACAGGGATTGTGGCAGATCATAAAGGAGTATGCCCATAAAGTAGAGCTGGAGGTCACACCCCATACCTTCCGCCATAGCTTCGCCACCCACATGTTAAGCGGGGGGGCTGACCTCCGTTCAGTACAGGAGCTTTTAGGGCATTCCAATATCTCCACCACCCAGGTATACACCCACCTCACCCGGGAGCGTATAAAGGAAGTGTATGATAGAACTCACCCTCACTCCGTATGACCTATCCTTCATAGGGGGCGAAGATGAGCACCGCATTATGTCCCCCAAAGCCTGCCGAGTTGGATAGAGCAATCTTAACTTTCCTACTTCGGGCCACGTTGGGAGTATAGTCCAAATCACATTCAGGGTCGGGATGCTCATAGTTTATGGTGGGGGGAATTATGCCCTCTCTTATGGTGAGCAGGCATATTATGGCTTCTATGGCTCCCGTCGCCCCTATCAGATGACCTAGCATGGACTTGGTGGAGCTTATGCCAACCTTCCTGGCAGTGTCATCGCCCAAGAAGGATTTGATAGCCCTGGTCTCGGCAGCATCATTCAGCCTGGTCCCTGTACCATGAGCGTTGATGTAGTCTATATCCCCCGGCTTTATATCTGCTTCCTCTGCTGCCAGCCGCATTGCGCGGGCTATGCTCTCTCCGCTCTCCTCAATCTCCACAATATGATGGGCATCGGCAGTAGCCCCATAACCTATAACTTCACCCAGTATGGGGGCTCCCCTTCCTAAGGCAAAATCTAAGCTCTCCAGGACAAGGCAGGCAGCCCCCTCTCCCATCACAAACCCATCTCTCTCCAGATCGAAGGGTCGGGATGCCCTTTTGGGGTTGTCGTTTCGGGTGGAAAGAGCCCTCATGGCGCAGAACCCCGCCATAGCCAGAGGGGTAATGACTGCCTCACTCCCGCCGGCTATCATCGCTTTAACCTTCCCCTTCTCAATTTCCCTCACGGCAGTGCCGATGGCATGGGCCCCACTGGCGCAGGCCGAGACCGTCCCGAAGTTAGTCCCTCCTATCCCAAAACGGATAGCTATCTCCCCTGAAGCCATGTCCACTATGGACATGGGAATAAGGAAGGGGCTTACCCTTCCCGCTCCCTTTTGCGTGAGGACAGTATGCTGTTCACAAAGAGTGGAGAGACCTCCCATTCCGCTGCCTACTACCACCCCTATGTCATCCCGGTTGGTATTGTCTATCGTAAGATGAGAGCTTTTCACCGCCTCCTGAGCAGAAACCAAAGCTAACTGGGCAAATCGGTCCACCTGGCGGGCTTTCTTTCGTCCAAAGTATTGAATGGGGTCAAAGCCCTTCACTTCGGCGGCAAACCGGGTAGGGAGCTCCCGGGGGTCAAAAAGGGTAATATAGTCCACCCCCGACCCCCCTTTTATCAGCTCTTTCCAGGTGGTGGAGACATCTAACCCCAGGGGGCTCACTGCCCCCATTCCGGTGACCACTACTCTTTTTTTACCTTTCATCAGTCTACTTCCACAATCCCCCGGTCGGTCAACCTGACCTCAGGAACAACGGGAAGGGCCAGAAAGGAGAGGGTGGCAAAGGGGGAGGGAAGGCGACACCCTAAATCATGAGCCATCTCCTCCAAATGGGACATGCATTTTGCCACCTCCCCTACCTTCTGATCTGAAAGAAGCCCGGCCAGGGGAAGAGGGAGAAAGCTTAATATCCGGCCGTCTGAGCATAAAATCATCCCCCCCTGATTTTTCTCTATCTCCAGTATGGCTTGGTTAACATCATGGTCGTTTGTGCCTACCGCCACCACGTTGTGGGCATCATGAGAAAAAGAGGAGGCCATAGCCCCTTTTCTAAGCCCAAATCCCTTCACCATGCCCTTACCCATGTTTCCACTTCCTTTATGCCTTTCTACCACCACTGCCTTAAGAATGTCTCTCTCCACATCAGGGACGATACACCCTTGTGAAACCTTAAGCTCTTCATAACATTTCTGGGTCAGGATCTCACGGGGAAAAACCTTAATTATGGGCAAATATTTGCCTTCCTCGGGCATCTTAAGATCATCCAGGGTAAAGGGCTTGATGTTCACCGTACTTTGAAGTTCTTCATGTTCAGGGGGCAGGGGAGAAAAAAGAGGCATTCCATCCTTTGCCGTAAGCTTACCCTCAAAAAACACCATATCCGGCTTTATATGGGTAAGGTCGAAGAAAGCCACCAGGTCAGCTCGGTATCCAGGGGCTATAGCTCCCGACGTGTGAAGTCCAAAATAGGAAGCAGGGTTGATGGTCGAAAGCTGAATAGCCCGGAGGGGATTTAATCCCCGCTCCACTGCCTTCCTCACCACATTGTCCATCTCTCCTTTCATAAGGTCGGAAGGGCTCACGTCGTCAGTTACCAGAAGGAAGCGATGGTAATTGTCATCCTCCACCAGGGGGAGAAGAGAAGAAAGGTTTTGGGCGGCTGATCCCTCCCGTATCATTACCCGCATACCTTTCCCAAGCTTCTCTTGAGCCTCTTCTAAGGTCACTGATTCATGGTCGGAGGATATGCCGGCTGATATATAGGCATTAAGCTTCTTACCGGAAAGGCGCGGGGCATGGCCATCGACTATCATTTGTGAGCAAGACGAGATCTTAAGTAAAGTCTTCTCATCTCCACTTAGTACCTGGGGGATGCTCATCACTTCCCCCAAGCCCCTCACCCCCTTCCACTTCAGGGCGAGCCGAATATCATCCAGGGAGACTTCAGATCCTGAGGTTTCCCTATCCGTAGATGGAACGCAGGATGGGAGCATAACGTAAAGCCTTAAAGGAAGGGAGGAGGCTTCACGAAGGATGCTCTTTATACCCTTCATCCCGCATACATTGGCTATCTCATGGAGGTCGGAGACCACAGCCGAGGTTCCATGGGGGACTACTGCTCTTGCATACTCGGTAAGGGAGACCAGGGAGCTTTCTATGTGAACATGACCGTTGATAAAGCCAGGGGAAAGGTACCTCCCCTGAAGGTCGATGACCTCCTTTCCTCTATGGTAATCCCCCACCCCCGCCACTCTCCCCTCTGAAATGGCTACATTGCCTTCCTCAACCTCGGAGGTGAAGACATTTATTACCCGCGCATTCAGAAGCAAAAGGTCTGCTTCCTCACCTCTGGCCACCTTTATTAAGCGGGCGAGCGCTCGGTGGTCTGTCACTTTAAAAAGTAAATCTCCGGAAGCTCACGAAACCTACCCTCAATATCGAGACCATATCCTACAGCGAAGAGGTCGGGGATGTCAAACACACCGTAATCTATGAAAATAGGAATCTTCCTCCGGGAGGGCTTATTAAGTAGAGTGCAAACTTTGAGGGAGGCAGGAAGCTGGGAGTGAAGGTCGCGAAGAACAAAGCTTAAGGTAGGCCCTTCATCCACAATGTCCTCTACCACCACCACATCCTTGCCTGAGCAAGGAGGAGGTGTCTTCACCCATTGTACATCGCCCCCGGTAGTTTCCACATACCGGGAAACCTGGACAAAATCCACTTCCAGGGGCACATCTTTTATAGAGCGCACCAGATCGGAGAGAAATATAAAACACCCCCTGAGGACGCCCAGAAAAAGGGGGTGCTTTCCCTGATAGTCGTGAGATATCCTTTGGGCTACTTTTTGGACAGCTTCCTCGATCTTCTCTTTGGAATACAGAAGCTCTAATTTATATCCTTCTATTTCCTTTTGAGATGGCATATATCATACAGCGTCTCAAGGTCAATGCTTTGACGCACCAGGTCAGCCAGTTTATCAAATTCTTCTTCTTTGTTGAAGGACGGGCTTGGGACTAGAGGAGGTAAATCCTTTCTCCGGGCCAGGTTTTGTAGAAGAAGGAAGCGAAAGTCAGGGCTATCCCAGAGGCCATGAATGTAGGTGCCCAAAATGTATCCGTCTTCACTCAGCGCGCCATCCAGGGAAGCGCCATTCCCTTTTCTGTCTACTCTGAATGCAGGAAGAGCTCCCTCTGTCCTTCCCATATGGATCTCATATCCTTCCACCTCCACATCCTCCATCCCGGAAAGCAGGCCCCGGGAGGTAAATACCCTACCTCTTACCTGGCAAGTGAGCTTTTGAGGCTCAAATATGCTTATCGTATCCAGAAGCCCTAACCCCGGCATATCTTCCTCGGAGGATTCTACACCGTGGGGGTCCTTTATCCTTCTTCCCAGCATTTGAAATCCTCCACACATCCCTATCACCGGGGTACCCGCATTGGCTCTTTGAACTATCTGCGAAGTCAGCCCCACCTTCCAAAGCCACTTCAGATCAAAGGCTACGCTCTTACTCCCGGGAAGAATGATAAGGTCAGGAGACAAAAATTCTTGAGGAAAACTTACATACCTCAATCTTACTCCCCTCTCTTTCAGAAGAGGGTCGAAGTCAGTAGAGTTAGATATGTGGGGAAAGCGAATGACAGCAATATCCAGAGCGCCGCCATTTCTCTCTCCCAAGCGTATGGAATCTTCATCCGGAATGAGGATATTATGGAAATAAGGCACAACCCCCAGCACTTTTTTCCTCGTTCTCTCCTCCAGGATAGATATCCCCGGGGTAAGCAGGGAGATATCCCCTCTGAACTTATTGATGAGGAGTCCCTTTACATACCTCCTCTCCTCCCTGGATAAGAGGGAAAGCGTTCCCACCAGCTGAGCAAATACTCCTCCTTTATCGATGTCCCCCACCAAGATGACAGGAGAGTTGGCTATTCTGGCTATTCTCATATTGACGATTTCGTGAGACCTCAGGTTTACCTCCGCCGGGCTTCCCGCCCCTTCTATGATTACCACTTCATAGGAGGAAAGAAGGTAGTTAAGCGCTTCTCTCACTACCTTCAATAGCTCCTCCGTATAGAGGTAATATTCTCTAGCCTTGACCACGCGCCAGGGCCTTCCCAGAACTATTACCTGGCTTTGGGCATCTGCCTCCGGCTTTAGAAGTATGGGGTTCATGCGAACGTCGGGCTCAACGCAAGCTGCCTCGGCCTGGACCACCTGAGCCCTCCCCATCTCCCCCCCATCCGCGGTCACACCGGAGTTCAACGCCATATTCTGGGATTTAAATGGAGCTACGTAAAACCCATCCTGAGTTAATATGCGACACAGGGCACAGGCTATAGCGCTCTTGCCCACTGAAGACCCCGTCCCCTGAACCATGAGCGTCCGGGCCTTCATTCTATTTTCAAAAGTTTGGTCAAAACCCCGGGTAATCCACCAGGTTTTATCTCTATTCTGGCCGGTATGTTAAATTCTTTTCTTATTTCGGCCACCAAGTTCCCGATATTCTCTCCGCACTCATGGCAATATTTTATTTCCCCGGGAGTCATAGATAGGTCAGTATACTTTGAGGAGTATCTTTGCACCAATTCCTTCCAGGGTTGAATCCCCGATAGAAGCTCTTTTCGAGAAATAACATGGCCCTTAGAACATCTATACGGCTTTACCTCCACCAATGCTCTGCCACAGTAAGGGCAGAAACCTTCCGATTCATGGACGGATATAAGAGGATAATTCCTGCACCTGGGGCATAAGAATTCCTTGTATTTACTCACCTTCAATATCTATATCGGTTATTTCTTTTTCCCCTTGTTCCTCTTTTTCCTCTAAGGATTCAACCCAGTGGTCAATAAGATCTCGCCAGGCCAGCAAAAACTCCTTCCCTGAACTTCGAAGATGGACCTCAAACCTAGAAAGCGACTTTGGTGTCCTGTGTTCTAAAGTCCACCCTCCATCCTCACGGCGCTCAAACTTGAACCAGGGCCTTTCTTCCTCTGCCATCTCCCCCCTTTATTCTTTTATTATCGTTCCACTGCCCCCACATACCGGACAGGTCTTAATCTGACCATCCTTGGTTTCTATCCAACCCTTCCCCTCACAACCATGGCAAACTATTTCTTCCGTCTCACCACCAGTAACAACCTCCTTTACACCAGACACAACCTCTTTTCTTGCCGCCCTCATATGTCCCAAAAAACCTTTGCGCGGCTTCTGACCACGGCCTTTCTCTCCCATTTATCACCTCCTTCTAAATTTTATTTTTGCCTCCGTTTAAATTTTATATCCAGCCTATCGCCATCAAGTCGGGCATTCTCTATCTCCAGGGAAGAAAGGAACGCCGGAAGAAGGATATTCCTCCGAATGCATCCCACCTGGGCAATGATTTCCTCACCATCTCGCTTCAGGCTGAGATTTCCTCTATCCACCAGGGGAAGAGTTAAGCTCAAGGTGTAATAACCATCAAGCTTATAAATTTCTTGCGTCTTCCGCTGAAAGAAGAACTGGTCAGGGTCAAGCTCGCTAAAGACTTCCCTTCCCAGCATCTCGATCATCTCCTTCCCCACCACTTCACAAGGCAGCAGGTGGGAACTCAAGATAGGGAGAGGGGAGAAATATTCTCCTATTTTTTGTACATTAACCTCCTGATTTTCCCTCCACCTTCGGAAATACTCACCACTCCCTTCCTGGGGTATAAGACGATTTAAGATAATGGCATCCACCAGATAGCCATACAGGTTTAGGTAAGTGAAGGTTCTTCGTGATTCATCGATCACCATCTTCTCCGGAGTTAAAACCAACCTCACCGAGGTTAGCCGAGGGTCGGTAAGCAGGCTAGCTACTCTCCTGAACTCCTCGAATATCTCCTCTCCTACCCGGAATACTTCATCTGAAGGAAGGGGAAGTTTCGTAAACCTTTTTGCCTCCCCGGGCAGAGGAAGATGAGATGTGCTTTTGAGAACAGGTCTAGACCACAGGGTTGCTCGCTTAAAGAAGGGGTATACCTTTTCCATCCACCAGCGGAAGGTTTCAGGAAGGCTAAGAAGCCTCAGCGTTTCCCCGGTAGGGGCACAGTCTACAACGATGACATCATAGTTTCCTTTATACACTCCCTCGGTATAGTTTCGAATGTAGAGTAAATTTGATACTTCCTCCACTCCGGGCAAAACCATCACCTCCTCGGCCACGACTTCCTCCATCCCCAACCACCGGGCAAGCTCACGGAGATAGTTCGCTGCCTCTCCCCATCTTCGCTCCTGGTAGAACCTCTTATCTATCTCTTGATATATGTTTAGCTCTTGCCCCCATAAGTTAGGGGCGATAAGTCGAGGTTCATTTCCTAAACCAAGGTCAAAACAATCAGAGAGGCTGTGCGCTGAGTCAGTGGATAGAATCACCGTCCTGAGCCCTTGACCTGCTGAGCGAAGGGCATGACTGGCGGCAATGCTGGTCTTCCCCACCCCCCCCTTACCGGTATACAGGACAACTCTCATGCTACGATTATACGCCAGATTAGACAGAGAAGAAAAGAAAACCTATAATAGTCTAAATGGTCATCGCCATCGATGGCCCCTCAGCTTCAGGAAAGACCACCGTGGGTAAGCTACTGGCCCAAAAGTTGGACTATTTACTTATCGATACAGGCATTATCTACCGAACCTTAGCCTACATCTCTCTGCACCAGGGAAAGGATGAGGAGTCCCTTACTTCTTTAGCCAAAAGCTCCCAGTTTAAATTCCTATCTCCTGACGGCATCTCCGTGGACAACCAAAGGTTTTACTCCCCAGATCTTTTCACTTCGGAGGTGGAAAGGCTGGTTCCTCACATTTCAAAGCTGGGCAGGCTCCGGGAGGCCATTCTTCCTCAACAACGAAGGCTGGTGGAGAAAAACGCCGTGGTAGTGGGGAGAGATATAGGGACAGTGGTCTTTCCTCAGGCCGAGCTTAAGATATACCTTGAGGCGTGCCTCGAGGAGCGAGCACGGCGTCGCTTCCTTCAAAAGGGGGAAAAGCCGGCCACAGCGTTGGCAGCAATCAGGGCTCGCGACAATATGGATAAAACTCGCTCTGTTTCCCCCCTTCGTCCTGCCTCTGATGCTCATGTCATCGATACAGAAGGGATAACCCCCTCTGAAGTAGTATGCCGAATCCTGAAGCTGGCGGGAGATAAATGTGGTTTTACCGTTCCTTAGGCCCCATAGTCAAGGCTATATTCTGGATTTTATGTGACCTCCGTACCATAAAACTTCGCTGTTTTTATAGACAGATGGTGAAGTTTATGATATAATTGGCTTGTGAAACTGTCAGATTATGCCCGCAAACTGGGAGTAAGTTATCGTACTGCTTGGCGTTATTGGAAAGATGGAAGATTAGACGCTTATCAGCTTCCTACAGGGACAATAATAGTTAACGAAAACCCGGGCAGAGAGCAAGGGGTTTGTATATATGCCCGGGTCTCCAGTGCTGAGAACAGAGACAACCTTGATAGCCAGGCAGAAAGGCTAAAGGAATACTGCATAGCCAAAGGTTATAGAATTAAGAAGGTCATAAAAGAAGTTGGAAGCGGTGTTAATGATAACAGGAAAAAGCTCAACGCCCTTCTTAACGATGAGAATTATGCTCTCATAATTGTTGAGCATAAAGATAGATTAACTCGCTTTGGCTTTAACTATATTAAGATTTTACTTCAAAAGACGGGTAGGAATATAGAAGTGGTGAATGAAGCTGAAAATGGTAAACAGGATTTAATGCAAGACTTTGTCTCTATTATCACATCATTCTGTACCCAAATCTATGGGCTTAGGAGAAGTAAGAGAAAAACTGAAAAGATTATAGAGGAGCTGAAACGTGATTAGGTCGGTTAGGATAGTCAGCCCCTTGAACAAAGGAAAACTGGAGCAAGTACATCATTTTCTGGAGGTCTACCAGAACTGTGTTAACTATTTTATAGCTAGACTTTGGTCAGAGCAAAAGTTTGACGGCAAATATCTCGAGAGAGAATACATTGAGGATGCTAAACAAAGGTTCAACCTAACTGCTTAACTTATCCAATGTGCTGCGAAACAAGCCTTTGAGATAGTTAAAAGCCAAAGAAAGAAGTCTGAAAGGCAGAGAACAATGCCTCACTTCAAGGAACTTAACGCTACCCTGGATAGCAGGTTCTGGAGGATAGCTGGCGAGCAAAATTCATTTGAATGGTTAAAACTACAATCGCCCTGTTGCTGCGCAAGGCAACCTCCCCTCTGGGTTTCACCTTCTATCTTCCGTTTAAGAAAACAAAGGTTAGCAACAAGTGGACTGATAAAGGTTTTGCTCTTTCTAAGTCGCTTATGATTGTTCATTAAAAAGGGTAAGCTATTCATAGAGTTCTTCTTTGAGAAGGAGGCTCCAAAACTAAAAATCGAAGGTGAAGTGGAAGGACTAGATTTAGGTTATGTTAATCTGGCTGTCTGCTCTAATGAGCAAGTAGTTGGTGAAGGAATAAGTAGCTATGTCAAGAGCTTTAGTAAACAGGAGAAGCACACCCACAAACAAATTGAGCAAAGAGCTTTTCATGAACTAAAAGAGCTTGATTTAAGTAATATTAGGACTCTTACTATTGAGAACTTGAAGAATGTGAAGTCTCGAACACGGGGGATGTTCTCTCGTGAGCATAATAGGCGGATGTCTCATTGGCTTTATGCCAGGGTCACAAAATGGTTGGAGCAACATTGTGGGGAGTCCGGGGTTCAGCTCCAAAGGAAATCCCCCTGGAAGACCTCTCAGCGATGCCCCCTTTGTGGCAACTGGGACAGACGAAACCGTAGAGGTGATAGATTTCATTGCATCAAGTGCGGATACGAAGATGGAGCTGACCATGTTGGTGCAATAAACCTAAAACTTCTAGGGTTGGCGGGAGTTTATAGTCTCCGTTCAGTGTAAACCCCATATAATGTTTGTCTATGAAATGTGAAACTATCCCGCTCCAGAATTGATAGAAATGCTTTGAAGGTGGCTTCCCAAATGCTCCACTCAGGCTGGGCTCTAGGGGTATTCTCTCCCTGTCTAAATGAGGAATTGAAGGCCAAAATTGTCGAACTTTTAGATAAGTGAAAGAAGTCGAGAGGGTAAAGACCTACGGATTTTGTACCGGTGTAGCCAGGGCACTTCGTATACTGGAGAAAGAGGCCCCCATTGAGACCTTGCATGACGCAGTGCATAACCCGGAAGTAGCCAAGAGGCTAAAAGGTAAGGGGATAGTAAAGCAGGATAATTTATCTGAGGTTCAGGGGAAGGCAGTAGCCATTCGGGCCCACGGTGAACCTCCCGAGGTCTATAAACAAATAGAGAAGAGGAACCTCCGGATAGTGGATACCACCTGCCCCATCGTAGGGAGAGCCCAGAAGCTTGCCCACGAATTTGCCAACCAAAACTTCGGGGTTATTATCTTTGGCGATAAAAAGCATGCTGAGGTTCAGGGGATTTTAGGGAATGCCGGAGATCACGGTATTGCCACATCCTGCGCTTCGGAGGCTAAGGACTTCTTATCCCACACAAGCCATATCGCTTGCCTTTCCCAGACAACACAGCGGCCAAACACGTTTTGGAGCTTTGTCTTAAGCCTTCCCTTAGCTCCTTCCTTAAAAGAATTGCAAGCGGTAAACACCATCTGCCCGGAGGTAATAAGACGTCAAGAAGAGGTAGCTCATCTTATCCTGAAAGTGGAGCTGATGGTTATCGTGGGAGGAAGGAATTCTGCCAACACCCAAAATCTGGCCCGGATATGTTTGGATGCGGGAAAAGCATTTCAGTTCATAGAGAACGCACCCGGAGTTTCGAAACTTGGCCCTTCCTCGAACTTTCGGGTGGGTGTAGCCTCCGGCACTTCCACCCCTTCCGAGGTAGTAGACGAGGTGGTAGAGAGGATAAGATGTCTGGTATAATTTACGTGGGTCGTGCTAGGCGGGGAGCTAGCGGTACCCTGAACCCGAAATCCGCTATAGCGGGGCGGAATTCCTTATTGAGGCTTTTTGCCCCGGGTGGCTTTTCCTTAAACCTCGATGTTGATAGTTGGGCCCTGTGCGGCGGGAGGCTATGAACTCCGTCAGGTCCGGAAGGGAGCAGCGGTAAATGGTGACCCCGGGTGATACAGGCTTTCCTGGCTGGAGTCGAGGAAAGGAACAGAACCTGAGGGTGAGGGTCGATAATGGGTGCACGGCCCTAGGGAGAGTTTTGGAGGAGACAGAGAAGGCTCTCTCCTCACATCACCTTCTGGCCAGAAAGAGAAGAGGACAGTACTTTCTGGTTGACCGCGTGGTCAGAGAAAAGATAATTGCCGCAGCAGAACTTTCATCCCAGGATGTAGTAGTAGAGGTAGGAGCGGGGACGGGCACACTGACAGAAAGCTTAGCCCAAACTGCAGGGAGAGTATTGGCTATAGAACAGGATAAAAAGCTCTGTCGCATTCTATCCCGTAACATGTCTTCCTACCCTCAGGTAGAGGTGGTGGCAGCGGATATTTTAACCGTCGACCTTACCCGCCTCCTGGGGGATGGAGAATACAAAGTGGTGGGAAATCTTCCCTACTACATAGCCTCACCCATATTGCGCCTTTTTCTTAAGTCCGAAAGACCACCTCAGATGATGGTGGTCATGGTGCAAAAGGAAGTGGCCAACGCCATTGTAGAGAGAAGAACCCCTCTTTCTTTAGAGATAGAGCTTTATGCTAAAGCATGCATCGTGGGCTATGTAGGCAGAAAAGACTTTCTCCCTCCACCCAAGGTAGAATCGGCCATACTGCGGCTAGACCTTTTGGCTTCACCCAAGGTTCCACTCCTGGAGAGGGAGGACTTCCTGGCTAAGGTAAGGGCATCATTTTTTGCCCCCCGTAAGCAGATTAAGAATTCCCTGAGCTACGGGCTCGGCCTATCAGCGAAAGAAGCACAGGAGATTCTTCATCGAGCCAACATATCCCCTCATCTTCGGCCCTCAGAGCTTGCGCTCGAAGATTGGCTGAGATTGTACTACACTCTTAAGTATGCTGATGGCAAAGGCCTACGCTAAAATCAACCTGGTACTCGAAGTACTGGGAGAATATGGTCAGGGGTATCACCAGATATCAGCCATCAACCAGACCATCGACCTTTACGATGTGATCAGGATCAAAGTGGGAGAGAGAATAAACTCGACCTCCAATATCCCTGAACTTCTATCACCGGGGAATTCGATGTTGAAGGCCAGGGAAGCCCTTGAGCGAAAGCTCGGGAAAGCCCTTGAGCCAGTTTCCGTGAGGCTCCAGAAGAACATCCCCCTGAGCTCAGGGCTGGGGGGTGGTTCATCAGACGTGGCTGCCCTACTGCACCTACTGAATGAAGGCTTCCACTTAGGTTTAAGCCTTTCCGACCTGGCCGGAGTTGCCTCTACCGTCTCCTCCGATGCTCCCTTTTTTATCTACGGTGGGCTGGCCCGAGTTGAAGGCCGGGGAGAGAAAGTTATCCCCCTGCCCAAAGCTCAGAGCCTTTGGACGGTGATATTCCTCCCTCCGAAGATGGCGGAGGAGGGGAAGACCCAGAGGGCATACGCCGCTCTTAAGGATTCAGACTTTACGGGAGGGAACATTGTCCAAAGAGAGGTGGCTAAGATTTTCCGAGGACAGGATGTAACTCCCTATAATGTGTTCCACCATCTTTTGCCCACCCTCTACCCAGGGATAGAGGAGTACGTAGGGAAGCTTGGGGACTTAGGGTTTCCTCCCGTCTATCCCTGTGGAAGTGGCCCCGCCCTCTTTGCCATATTCAGAGATGAGCGTGCGGCCAACCTGGCCTTTCGTAAGGCTCAAGACATGGGACTTAAAGCATATCTAGCTTCGGCACTATAAACGGGATGCAGAATTTTATCGCCCAGCTCTGGCAAGAGTTCACCCGGCTCATAAAGGAGAGAAGGCGTGAGTTCGTGATATTAGTCGTTGTGGTGTTGGCCATATCGGGGGGGATGACCTATTTACTTTCCTCCACCCTGCCCGATGAACTCACCAAGTATGGTTACCAGGGAGCCTTCCTGGTATGCCTTCTGTGTAGTTCCACGGTCATAGTGATCCCCTTCTCCGGTCTGGTTGGGCTGGCCATAACCCTAAGCATTGCCCAGACTGCTGACCTTAAATGGCTGGTTCCTATAGCCGCCAGCATTGGTGGGTCACTGGGGGAGATTACGGGCTACGCTGCCGGATACGGGGGTCGAAGGATAATGGGCGCGAGGGATGACTCCCCCATCCTCAGGCAGGTTGAAGATTGGATCAAACGCTATGGACTGCTCACCATACCAGCACTAGCCTTTTTCCCCCTGGGTGTGTTCGACTTCATGGCCATCGCCTTCGGAAGTACCCGCTTCTCAGTAGTTAAGTTCTTGCTTTTGACCTTTGCCGGAAGGTTGCCCCGTAGCTTCCTGGAAGTCTATCTGGGGACAGGGCTCCTCGACCTCCTCACCTAAGACAGCGGGCTTACATTTTGCTTTCGGCTACCCCCGCCTTTGGGCTATAACCTGGGAAAGCTCTTCTGCATCCACTCCACCTTCGACACGATACATTCTCACCCGCTCACATAACCGACTAAGCTCCGATTCTACTTCCTGGGGGCTCTTGATCTCCCTTCGGTACAGGTTAGAGCTTAAAACTTGGGGCCGAAGGAGAGATAGACCTTCTGAAGGCACGAGAGGCTCTACCCTTACTTTTTCTTCCCACCGGCTCCAATTCAGTAGATAGAGTGCCTCTAGCCTTCCTCGCAGCACGAAGGTACCTGGGCCGTAGATACCATCTACATCCACATCGAACTTATGCTCCAGATACCACAATTCCTCCTCATCCAGGGAAGAGTAGAACTTGAGTTCTTGGGGGGATAGCAGGTAATGTAGGCTGGAAAGGGCCAGTATGGTCCCCGGGTTGACCCGGGGTTTTTTGGGAACCCCCACCATATCCACACTATCTCCCTTCGCATCAATCAGCACTCTATCGTTACTTAAGAACCTGAATCCTCTCTCCAGTAGAGCCAGAGCCATCGTGCTTTTCCCTACTCCTGATGGAGAGGAAATAATCACTCCCCCTCCATCGCTCCCCACCACCCCCGAGGCATGAAGGAGGATATAACCCCGGTTCATGAAATCCTCCATATACACCTCATTCACCAGATTTATCACCTGGTTCAGGTTTTTTATGAGCTCTCCCACCACATAACGCTCCCTCCCCTTAACATAGATAACCAATCCGGTTCTTTTCTTCAGGGCCACCCTCCCATCAGGAGTATCGTAGTAGGCCTCCTTCACCGACCTTCCTCTCGAGCGAGGAAGATCAATAAGCCTTCCCTGATCAATCACACCCTGACCTTCGAAGGCATGAATGATGTGTCCTTTGTCTTCCCCACCCTCCCTCACCCATAGGGAAAAGTAATCCTTAAGCCTCAGGATTAGTTCTCTACTATTGGTCTGGATGGTGAAGGCTATGTCCAAAAGCTGAACATGCATTTCAGCCTGAGGATGGTACCGGTCCAGGATTTCTTCAAGCTCGAGCAAGGCTTTCCCTAGGGATGGAAAGGTGGACCAGGATGTAGTTGGCATAAATGGAGGCAGCATCTATCCCGCAAGCCCACAGCCCGGAGAATCCTCCAAAGGCGCTGACTTCGTATACCAGGTATTCTTCACCACAGGGAACTATGTCTACCACGGTAAAGTCCAGCCCGAACGGATCAGCCGCCCTGCGGGCAAGCTCGGCCACCTCTGAGTTGGGTGAGAAGGGTTCATAGTGTCCCCCCGACCTTATGGTGGTCTGCCAGGCATCATGGTCGGGAGCTACCCTCTGGTAAGCCCCCAGTATCTGCTTTCCCAGCAAAGCTACCCCGATATCATATCGGGCGGGAATATACCTTTGTAGGTAGAAGGGAAACTTTTGTTCATCTTGCCAATGTTTAAGGGTCAACCTATAGGCTTCTTCGCTGTCCAGCAGGAGCATACCTCTTCCCTTGGAGGTAAATAAGGGCTTGAGCACTGCTTTTTCCCACCGCTCTACCACACGGGCAGCCTCATCTACTGATTCTGTGACCACTGTCTCAGGGATGGGGACTCCCGCCTGGGACAGCTTAAGGCTCATGCGGTAGCGGTCGTTGGCCTCCTCGATGGCCTGGGGAGAGCTAAACACTCTCACTCCCCGGGAGGATAGCTGATGGAGCAGGTTCACTCGAAAAGGGGTGAGGAGATCTACAGAATCCCCCAGTTTTCGCACCACTATACCATCAAGCCCGGATAAGTCTTCCCCTTCCCAGGAGACAATGCCAGTTTTGAGGTTGAGAGTACATTCAGAGAGAGGAAAAAGAAAGCTTTCTATCTTCAGTTTACTCAAAGTAGAGGTCATTCTCTTACTGGACCAGCCGCCAGGCATTCCGGCTACCCATATCTTCATGAGCTTACCCCCCATTTAAGTAGATTTACACCCTGTTCAAATAGCCATCGGGCGTGAGGTTCATCTACCACCACTCGAGAGGAGGTGATGTAAGAACGAGCCAGACTCAAGTTGAGCCGCGAGGAGAAATTTTCATCTTTTCTGGCTCGAGCAAAGCTCCCTATGGCATCCATCACCATGCTCCTCACCCTCTCCATATCCTGACACACCTTATCTCTCAGATGAGGCTGGCGAACGGTGGACACCATAAACACCCCTGCATCGGTGAGATAGTCACCATAATGAGAGCGATGGACATCGATAAACCTCACCTGCCCTTTATGGCACACAACATTGTTAATGTTGAAATCACCATGGAGCCACACTGAAAATGAGGGGGAAAGAGAAGTCTCACGCTCCTTAGCAGCATCAAGGAGAATGTCCAGGCCTTCTTCACCAGCTAAGTATTCTAAGTAAGGGTGCATGGCATACACCTCTCCCAGTCGGGAGCGAATCTGATCGACGTAATCTATGACCGGCTTTTCCTCTTTCAGGGTCAATCCCCAGAGTTCGACCACTACCGTGAAGAGGATCCGGGTGGCTTCCTCTTTTTCCTGGATATTCCCATCCGATAAGTAAAGATCAGAGAGGAGATCCCCCGCCACAAACTCTCGCAGCAGAGTCTCCCTATCCCCCTGAATGGTAGTGGTGATCACCCTGGGGGTAAGAGAAGGGGATACCTTTTGCCACTCCAAAAGCTTATCTGCCTCAGCAGCAATCTTTTTCTTATTCCCCTCCTTGTACAATACCATTCCCTGGCCATCGTCCATTCGGGCTACCACCGCCCCACTTATGCCGTCGTAGTAGGGATAGAAGCTATACTTAAGGGAAGTCTCCGGAGATACCAGACGATCCAGTTGCTGATACTGAGAGAATTTCAGCCTCCTTCCGGTTATGAGGAATATAGCCTGCTCCCCAATGTTAAGGGTGTGGTCGCATATCTTCTCCAGATACTTCATCACCGTATACCAGTACAAAAGGCAAGTGATGTGTTGAGGGTCTTCTTTCATCTTCTGACGAAGCCCGGTGAGCTTCTCCTGGTAGATGGCATCTAACTGTGGCTCACGCAGGCAGGCCCTCTCGGTAAGCTGGAGGTCCTTTTGCAGGTAAGCATCCAGAGATTCCTTTATGGCCGCCAGGGCGATGGATTCCATCTCTCCTAGGTTAAAAGGGATAAACTCTGCCTTTTCCCAGTAAGCTATACTTACCCGGCGGGCAATATGACAAGCCGCATCACCGACACGCTCCAGGTTTGAGCTTACCTTGACAGCAGAGCGGAGAAACCTTTTCTCCTCTTCCTCAAACTCTCTACCGGCAAGCCCATAAGACTTCTCTTCTATGGAAAGATTGAGAGCATCAAACACATCATCACCCTCAATGATCTTCTCGCTCTCTATCAGATCCAGCTTTTCAAAAGCGCGCAAAGCACCCCGCAATTGCCTGGACCCCAGGCGGCCCATCCTTATGAGGTCACGACGAATGTTCTGTAAGCCTTCTTCAACCACACATTACTATGGAGAGCTGGATTCTTCTGCTTCTACTGAACTGACCTTTAGCTTCTCGGCAGAGATAACATACTTTTCTTTCCAGGATATTTCTATCTCCAACTCCCCTTTGCCTTCCCTGCGCTCTGCTTTGACCTCTAACTTAACCACATCTTCGGGTAAAAGGGTTATGGCTTTCCCCTTGCCCTGAAGCTTCAGAGAGTGGTCGCGAATCCCCCTACCCAACTCCATCAGGTAATCACCGGCCTCCTCTGAACTCGTCTTCTCCGAATACTCAAACTCCTCTTTGTCAGACATAAGATACCTCCTTTCTTTTATAGCAATTTTACGGACTTACAGGTGCCCTTGTCAACCCATGGGCTTCCTTCACTTTTTGCTTATACCGGGCGCATATCTCCACCATCAGGGGACCATCATCACTGGACTCTACTTCCACCTTTCCCTCCTGAAGTAGATGTTTGATCTCGGATAGAGCCACCTTACTGAGAGGTAAAAGGGTAGATCTGATTCCCAACTGGGGCCAGAAATGAGCATCGCTTCCCCCCACCAGGGGCAGCCCCAACTCACCGGCTGCTCTTCGTACTTGATCCTCCAGCCCAAAATCTCTGCCGTTGATTTCCAGGGCACAAAGACGCTTGAGTTCCCGGGGGGCATACTTCATCAACCCACCGTTGGGCCGGAAGGGATGGGCTCCAGTGAGCAAAAGATCCTGGGGGCTTTTATCCAAAAGTTCACGAAGTGAGGGGTGATAGCCCTGGCTTAGGCCTAACGTTCTATCCAGGAAGCTTAGTACCTCCATCTCTCCCAGGACGATGATGTCGCCTCCATCCTTTAGAGTAATTTCCGCCCCATTCAAAAGATAGAGGCGGGGGTTTAAGTAGAAAACCCCTTTTCGGTAGGGAAAGCGCTTCCTGAGCGATTGATATATCTCCCAGTACTCAGGGGCGTGGATATGCTCAGTAAGGGCCAGGCCATCCAGTCCTCTCCTTCGGGCCTGGTCCAGCATGAGATCGAGATCGCCCATGCTGAAAGGGATGGGTTTCGATAGCTTGGCATGTACATGAAGATCAAACCTCACTTTACTGTAAATCATTATATCATAGTAATGTTAACAGAGTGTTAACAGAGTGTTAACAGAGTGTTAACAAGGCCAGGCGATTTTGTCATAGGATTGTATCAGGCTCCCGTTTGGGGAAAGATGCGGTCCAAGATCCGAAGCATAGGCTTAGCCTCATCCAGGGATCGACACTCAGTCTCCAGAAGTAGACGATGTCTACTTCTGAAATCATCCAATTCTGGGGGGGTAGGGCATTCATTGGCTCCCCCCAGGGTGGTGCAGGCATACGCTCCCCAGAGCCTTCCATTCTCCAGAACCCGGCACAGGGCGTCATCGTTATCCAGGGGAGTTTCCCGAGCTTGAGCCACCACACCGGCCATGAATGCATCTCCTACTCCGGTTGTGTCTCGGATATCATCGAATCCCAGGTCGTAGGGCCAGAGCAGTATCACTGAATCTGAGCCTTTTAGGCGGGCAACAGCACCCATCCTCTCCATGGTGATGGCTACAGTGCACTTATCCCTGAACCAAGCCAGTATGTCCTCCATGCTTTCCAGTCCGGCATCACTTACAAATTCCCTCATCTCATCGATGTTAAGCTGAAAATACTCTACCTTGTCCAAAAGATGTCTCCAACGGTTGGTCCCCAGTCGGTACTGGGAGACACCGAAATTCACGAATATGCTGTCTCCCTGAGCACGGAATCTGCAAATAATATTCTCTGAAATGCCCCCACTCTTCCCAGGAGGGTCGCACCGATCGGCATGGAGGTGGCCAATAATGACCACATCTGCCATCTTGGTACGCTGGAAATGATGAAGACACCTTTCCCAATGCTCAGAGAAGGCTTGAATGATGCTCGTCGAAAATTCATTAATTATGGTGCGCTCTGAACCCACGACCAAGATAGTGGTAAACGGGGTAGTTAAATCATTGCCCCTCATATACAGATCCTCAAGGCCAAGAACGCTGCTACCCACATTCGCCGCAGCTCCCAGCATGATGGTTACCATTTGCCCTACATCATCATTGGCCAATGGCAGAATGGGAAACACTGGAATACCCATGGCTAAGAGACGACAGGCATAGTTAACCCCACTCCCCCCCACCATCATGGGCAGAGGGGTCGCCATATATTTACCCCCCAGGTGGAAGTGACCCGGATTCACCCGCAACAGGTGCTCGCCGTTAGCACCCCCAATAACAACAACCATCCTCCAGCTCTTTTTACAGTGTCAATGCCAGTGTAGTTATACAGTAGCGATGTCATGATACACAGTCCATAGTGGAGATAGAATGAGGAAGTGGGTGAAGTTTCTATAGACCCCGATGAGCGACAACTCTTGCAGAATAGGAAAGAGAGATAACTCCTAAATTCTAAGCAGAAGAGGCTACCCAATATGGACAAGTATACCACAGACAGAAGGGCCAGATAGAAGACTTCGTTTAAAATATTTTGGTTGAAGTAAAATAGAGAGGAGTGGGTAATCATACTCTATGCTTAGAGAGTACCGTCTTGATCGTTATCAATGTCCAGGACAAATCGGCCTGTGGATACCAACCAAGTACACACCCCAAGATGCTGGAGCCCTTTCCCAAACCGAATGAAGGGGCAGGGCAGAATATAAGGGTCGAGCTTACTTGATACTTTGTCTCTCAAAGACGGATAATTGAGCAAGAAAGTGATCTTACTGATAAGGCATGGGCAAACCCGGTGGAATGAGCAAGCAGGGGAAAAGTTCCGGGGTCGGGCAGATATCGACCTGGATGATGTGGGGATAAGGCAGGCTGAGCTTACGGCAAAAAGGGTAGCTTCCTGGCCGGTAAAGGCAATCTATTCCAGCCCCTTAAAGCGAGCCTTAAGGACGGCAGAGATTCTGACCTCTCCATTTAAGCTCAAGGTCAAGCCCCTGGAAGGTCTTGTTGACCTTGACTTCGGCCAATGGCAGGGGCTTTCCCATGAGGAGGCAGTTAGCCTTTACCCTGAGCTTTACCAAAGGTGGTTTCAAAACCCCCATGAGGTTACCTTCCCCCAGGGGGAAAGTCTGGACAAGGTAAGAGAAAGGGTCATGGAGGCGCTGAGAGGCCTTCTTTTCCAGCACGAAGAGGAAACGATCGTTCTTGTCTCCCACAAAATGGTGTGCAAGGTCCTCATCCTGGGTATCTTGGGCATAGATAACTCCCATTTCTGGCAGATAGAGCAGTACACCTGTGCTGTAAACCTCGTGGAGGTAAGGGGGGAAAGATTGAGGGTAATGCTCATAAACGATACTTGCCATCTTAAAGCTTAGCGGTGAGAGAGAGATGGCTTAATCGCCCTGCCTTTGTGTTTGCCGCCGTCGGGTCAGCAGTGGGCCTGGGAAATCTATGGCGCTTCCCCTATGTATGTTACTCCAATGGCGGAGGTGCCTTTCTCATTCCCTACTTTGTGGCTCTACTCACCTGCGGCATTCCCCTTATGATGCTGGAGATCGGCCTGGGACAGATGATGCAAAGTTCAGCTCCATTTTCCTGGCGTGGTGTAGGCAAAAGGTGGGAATGGGTAGGGTGGTGGCCAACCTGGATAGCCCTCATCATTGTGGGCTATTACACCGTAATCATGGCCTGGTGCTGGAACTATCTTTACCACTCATTTAGCTTAGGCTGGGGGAAGGATGCTCAAGGATTCTTCTACCATGATGTACTCAGGGTGAGCGAGGGTCCGGGAGATGTGGGTGGCCTGGTATGGCCCCTCCTAGCTGGGCTCATCCTCTCCTGCATCATCATGGGCTTAATAATTTATCGCGGTCCTGAGCGTATAAGCAAGGTAGTGTTGTGGACTGTTCCCCTTCCTATCATCCTCATAACCATATTGATGGTGAGGGGGCTTACCTTGCCAGGGGCCATGGATGGCCTGGAGTTTTACCTTACCCCCGATTTCAGTGCCCTGACCCGCTCTCAAGTTTGGGTGCAGGCCTACTCTCAGGTATTCTTCAGCTTATCTCTAGCCATGGGGATAATGATAGTCTATGCCAGTCATAAACCCCGAAACTCTGACGTCACGGGTAATGCCTTCATTGTCAGCCTGGCTGATTGTGGCATCAGTTTTTTGTGTGGACTTACCATATTCAGCATCCTGGGCTACATGGCGCATACCACCGGGGCGGCCGTACCAGATGTGGTCAGTTCAGGTATCGGATTGGCCTTCATCACCATCCCCACCGCCATTGAACTTCTCCCTACTCTCTCCACGCTATTTGGAGTGGTTTTCTTTCTTGCTCTCCTCACCTTAGCCATTGACTCTGCCTTTTCCTTGATAGAGGTAAACACCGCTGCCTTCATGGATAAGTGGGGACTCACCCGAAGGAGAGCAACCGGGATGGTAAGCATTATCGCTCTCGCCATGGGGCTTTTATACTCCACCAACGGTGGGATATACTGGTTAGATATTGTCGACCACTTCATAAACAACTTCGGGCTGGCCGCCGCCGGCCTGGTGGAAGTCCTCCTGATCGGTTGGTTCTTCGGCACCAAACGCTTCAAGAAGTTTATAAATCCCATATCGGACATCAAGACAGGTCTATGGTGGGATGTCATGATCAAGTTTGTTACCCCGGTAGTATTGGGTTACTCCCTCATAAGGTACTTCATAGATGAGGTTGAGGTGGCCTATGGAGATTATCCTCTGAAGTTCTTGCTTCTGGGGGGTTGGGGTATGGCCTTACTGGTACTGGTTGCTGCCATCGCCGTAAGCAAGCTCAAATCACATCATCACCCTTAGTCAGATTCAAACCTTATCAGTTTATTCCTCTCCATTACTTTCAAAAGCTGTGGAAGGCGCTGATAGAGCGGCTCCGCCTCCTCACCGAATTGATTTCTTAGTGCTTTTCCTATCTCGTTTACAGTTTTTATGCCATCACACTCCAGCCAGAAGAAGGAGCAAAATTGGTCTAGCTTTAGCTTATAGGTAGGACTCTTGCCAGCTAATTTAATGAACTTTTTACCAATTGAGCTTCTTAACCTGGGCATGGCTATAAGTATGTTATTACTTTCTAGCTCCCACTTGTATTCCCCTCTTTTTGGTATCATCTCCAGTAAGTTCCTGTTCATTTTTCAAAGGCGATGTTCAGGCTTTCTTCCCCCTTAAAGCTATGTGGATTAGGAAAGCTATCATTAAGACAAATATGAGAAGGGAAACGATGTTACTGTCAATAATGGTGGGCAGAGAAACACCTGCCACTATGACGCCAGCCAGCAAGATGCCCATCATAGCTTCTCCGGCTATTAAACCGGAGCTTACCAATATTCCCCGGTGATTTGCCTCTTCTTCGTCCTCGACAGCTCTCCTTCGGGTAATTCTTCTTACAACGGAGTTGAGTATACCTCCGGCAAAAATTGGCACGGCTAACGATAGAGGAAGGTAGATACCAACTGCCACAGGCATAACATGCATCCTGAACGAGGATTTCTTATTCTTTAACACCTGGTCGGCCACTATTATCAAGCTAGCAATGATAGCGCCGGTTAAAAACATATCCCAGGGTAGCCTCTGGCCGGTAAACATCATGTCCGTAAGAGCGGCGAATAAACTCGCCTGAGGTGCTTTCAATGCCTCACCCACAGTTTGGCCCGCCGGACCTCCCACTATCTCACCTTGAGCACCCATAAATCCATAGCCTTTAAGAAGTAAAGTGAGTATGGGAGCCATAATAAAACAAGGAAACAGAACTCCCATCACCTGTCCCAACTGCTGTTTTCTGGGCGTAGCTCCCACCAGGTATCCAGTCTTCAGGTCTTGAGACATATCCCCGGCTGAACAAGATGCTATGCACACCACTGCTGCGACCATCATAGCTGCCACAAGCCCAGGTAAACCCGTCATGCCACAAGCTAAAAGCAATCCCGAAGCTAAAAGCACAGTACAAATGGTCATTCCAGATACCGGGTTGTTTGAACTCCCTACCAGGCCAACTATGTAACTGGATACAGCCACGAAAAAGAATCCGGCTATAATCATGGCGATGGTGGCCACAAAACTTATAGCTAATGAGCCAATTACGAAGTAGTATAGTCCGAAAATAGCCATAGCAACTGGAATAACTGCGAGCAACACCTTGTTCATGGGTAGATCCATCTCCGTCCTTTTTATGCTGACCGTTGCTTGGGCACGCTTAAACCCGGCCACCGCCTTATTGAATCCAGAGAGTATCCCATGACGGGCACTTATTATAGACCAGATGCCTCCTACCAGCATAGCTCCTACACCCATATATCTTATTTGAGATTCCCATAAGTGCCAGGCTATATCTAAAGGTGCCATACCCGTAAGCGAAGTCACGTGTAAACCGGAATAAATGGGTATGGCAACCAGCCAGGCGATCACACCCCCTATAAAAATCAATGACCCAATGTTAAAACCAACTATATAACCAACCCCCAGGAGGGCAACTGACATATCACCGCCAAAGTAAAGGGTGCTTTTTCCGGCCACAACTGATCCCTCTACAGTCTGCTTAACCAATCGAGCCCCAGTGGTGAAGAACTTAAATAGAGCACCTACGGCTAAAGCTAAAAAAACGTATATTACCCCAACCCCTCCCTTATCCCCAACTTCCAGGACTTTATCGCAAGCAAGACCTTCGGGATATACCAGCTCCTCTTCCTCAACAATAAAAGCTTGCCTGAGCGGTATCATAAACGACACACCCAGTAAGCCACCCAGTAGAGTGACGAAGAAAATCGGCCAATAAGGAAATTCTTCCCAGGCGCCTACGATAACTAAAGCCGGGATGGTGAATATTATGCCCGCGGCCAGGGATTCTCCGGCAGATCCAATGGTCTGAGCCATGTTGTTTTCTAATATTGTTCCTTTTTTTAGAACTCCTTTGAGTATCCCCATAGATATGACCGCAGCAGGAATGCTCGCACAAACAGTCATTCCTGCATATAGTCCAAGATAGCAGTTGGCAGCTCCAAAGATTATGGTTAGCATCGCCCCTATGAGAATCGCCTTCAATGTAAATTCGGGCAAAGTTTTCTCCGCCGGCACGTAGGGTACAAATTCCTTATCCGTCATTTTCCACAACCTGAGAGGCGACTTCATTCGACTCTGAGGATGCAATCCAAAGTATCACATAGCCACTGCCTGCTTGGCAAGAGATTGGTAAGGGTAGCATCCAAACCATGTTTTCAAGGAGTAGGGAGAAGGTTATAATTATTCTAAAGGCAAAACGATGGAGTCCCATTTACCCCTGACTGAACCAAAGGAAGCAGAAATAGCCAGGGTTGATGCAGTAGCAGTTATCGACTTTGGCAGTCAATACAGCCTCCTCATTGCTCGAAGAGTGAGAGAGCTTAAGGTGTATTGTGAGGTCTTTTCCCCGGATGTTCCCTGGGAGCAAGTAGCTGAGCTCAGCCCCCGAGGATTAATATTCTCCGGGGGTCCGGGAAATGTTTATGACGCGGGGGCGATCATGCCTTCTTCTTCTATATATGATAAAAACTTACCCATACTGGGGATATGCTATGGGATGCAGGCCATCGTTTATCAGCAGGGGGGAAAGGTAAGGCAAACCGAAAGGCAGGAATATGGTCCCTCCATTCTGCATCAGAGGTCGAAATCTCCTCTATTCTGGAACCTTCCACCTTCATTTGAAGTATGGATGAGCCATGGTGATCAGGTGGTAGACCTACCCCCCGGATTTGAGATTTTGGGGTCTACGGAAAATTGCCCTATGGCTGCCATAGGGGAGGACAGGAGAATATTCGGAATACAATTCCATCCTGAGGTGAGCCATACTCCCCGGGGGAAGGAGATATTGCAAAACTTCCTGTATCGCATTTGCGGATGTGAGGGAAACTGGACAGTAAGTAGCATCATTTCCCAGAGCATGCGTGAGATAAAGCAAAAAGTAGGGGAGGGGAATGTTATCTGTGCCACTTCGGGGGGAGTTGACTCCACAGTGACCGCCACTTTGGTGCATAAGGCAGTGGGAGAGCAGCTCAAGTGTATATTCGTCAACAATGGGCTACTCCGCCGTGAGGAATCAGAGAGGGAACTGGCGGCATTTAAAAAGATCGGGATAGATGTAACCTATGCTGGTGCTACGCAGAGATTTCTTAATCGACTTAAAGGGGTTACCGACCCTGAGCTCAAGCGTAAGGTCATCGGGGAGGAGTTCATTCGTGTCTTTGAGGAGGAGGCCACAGAAATTGGCCGGGTTGATTTTCTGGCCCAGGGAACGCTATACCCTGATGTTATCGAAAGTGCAGTAGGGTCGGCTCAACGGATAAAAAGCCATCACAATGTGGGAGGGTTGCCGGAGAAGATGGGGCTTAAGCTCATCGAACCTCTCCGCTTCCTGTTTAAGGATGAGGTGAGGGAGATAGGCCTGGCCTTGGGACTACCTCCTGAAGCGGTGTGGCGCCAACCCTTCCCCGGCCCAGGTTTAGCCATACGTATCATCGGGGAGGTGACCCCAGAAAAGCTGGAGATCTTGAGAATGGCAGATTGGGTGGTGATGAATGAGATCAAGAAAGCTAAGCTATACCACGAAATATGGCAGTGTTTTGCTGTGCTCACTGATGTAAGGAGCGTAGGGGTGGTGGGGGATGCCCGAACCTATGGTTATCTGGTAGCCCTCCGGGCAGTGGAGAGTAAGGATGCTATGACTGCTGACTGGGTCAGACTCCCCTATGACCTCCTCTCCCGCATTTCCGCCCGCATTGTGAATGAAGTTCCGGGGGTAAGTCGGGTAGTTTATGACATTTCCCCCAAACCACCCGCCACCATAGAGTGGGAATAAGAAAGGAGGTAGCTAAATGGATGTGACCACACTTCGGGAGGCATTGATAGATGAACTTATGGCCTTAAACCAGTATGAGGAATACATTGACTCTGTGGAAGGGAAGGAGGCCAAGGAATGTTTAAGGAGTATCTATAATCAGAAGAAAAGACAGGTCGTGGAGCTGTTTCAAGCTATCGAGCGTATCGAGCCCGGCCTTTAGGAGGTAAAACGATGTCACACCGACCAAAGCTTAAGGGGGTCAAGAGTAATCGAAAACATAAGAAGAAAAAGAGATGAGAGTGATGGTCGTGGGGAGCGGGGGAAGGGAACATGCCCTGGCGTGGAAAATTCGTGAAAGCCCCAGAGTGGAGGAAGTGTACGCGGCTCCCGGAAATGGGGGAACCAAAGCCGTCGCTCACAATCTTCCCATCTCTGCCCACGATATCAGCTCTCTTCTGACCGCAGCACAAGAGTACAAAGTTGACCTCACGGTAGTGGGCCCTGAAGGGCCACTGGTGTTGGGGATGGTGAATGCGTTCCGGGAAAAGGGGCGGTCTATATTTGGACCCACAAGGGAAGGGACACTCATTGAATCCAGTAAGGCCTTCTGTAAGATGCTGCTAAGTAAATATGCTATCCCTCAAGCCAGGGGGACTATCTTTACCGATTTTACTGATGCAGCGAGGTTTATCCAGGAAACAAAGCCACCTCTGGTAATCAAGGCTGATGGGCTAGCGGGGGGCAAAGGAGTGATGATAGCTTCATCTTCGGATGAAGCCCTGATTTATGTTTCAGGCCTTATGCAGGAAGGAAAGCTGGGCGACGCAGGCAAAAAAGTGATAATTGAGGAGTGTCTTGAGGGCAGAGAGGTGAGCCTTCTGGCGTTCAGCGACGGCCATGATATTCTCCCCATGGTGCCTGCCTGTGATTACAAAAGGGCCTATAACCAGGATCAGGGCCCCAACACCGGGGGTATGGGAAGCTACAGCCCGCCCCGCTTTTTCGATGATGCTGAGGCTCATAGAGCAACTGAGGATATACTCAGACCAGTAGTCAGGGCCATGAATAGGGAAGGAAGAGAATTCAGGGGAGTCCTATATGCCGGGCTGATGGTGACTTCCGACGGGCCAAAAGTGCTGGAGTTCAATGCTCGCTTTGGCGATCCCGAGACCCAGGTCATCCTCCCTCGCCTTAAAAACGATCTGATAGATATTATGCTGGCTACAGTTCAAGGAAGGCTGGATAATGTTACCCCGGAGTGGGATAGCGATGCCTGTGTGGGAGTGGTAATGGCTTCAGGGGGTTATCCTCAAAGCTACACCCCTGGACTTCCCATAACCGGGCTGAATAGATTGGATGAAGATATTATGGTGTTCCAGGGGGGGACAGTGGAGAGGGAAGGGAGGCTGTTAACCAATGGGGGGAGGGTGCTTACGGTGGTAGGGAGGGGAAAAGATGTGGCCGAAGCCAGAGAACGGGTGTACTCCAATGTTAACCGCCTTCAGTTTGAGGGATGCCGCTATCGCCAGGATATCGGCCTTATGTCATAGTGAAAGGGGATATAGCTCAGCGGGAGAGCGCTTGCCTCGCATGCAAGAGGTCGGGGGTTCAAGTCCCCCTATCTCCAGGCCCCTGTAGCTCAGGTGGATAGAGCAGCGGTTTCCTAAACCGCGTGTCGGGCGTTCGAGTCGCCCCAGGGGTATAGGGGTGTAGCTCAGCTGGCTAGAGCAGCGGTCTCCAAAACCGCAGGTCGTGGGTTCGAATCCTGCCACCCCTGCTTTCTCTCTTTTGCCGAGGTGGTGGAATGGTAGACACGCCATCTTGAGGGGGTGGTGGGCGTAAGCCCGTAGGAGTTCAAATCTCCTCCTCGGCACCAAAATGTGGTATAATACGCACTGTAAATATCATGGCTGAGAATGGGTTCAAGCTCAGGATAGACAATATAAGCAAGAGTTTTGGTGGTGTTCAAGCTCTGATGGAAGTGGGCCTGGGCGCTAGAGAGGGAGAGGTCCTGGCCATCATCGGTCCCAATGGGGCAGGAAAGACGGTTCTCTTAAACTGCATCAGTGGGTTTTACCACCCAAATAATGGCCGAATTTTTCTGGAGGATAAGGACATCAGCCATCTTGCCCCTCATAAGATTGCTAAATTGGGCATAGGTCGGACTTTTCAGAACATACAGCTTTTCGATGGAATGGATGTTCTGGATAATCTTATGGTAGCCCGGCACATCCACATGAAGGGAAATCTTATCACCGATGCCATCTACTTTCACTGGGCCCAGAGGGAGGAAGCCAGGCAAAGGGAGAAGGTGGAGGAGATTATCGAGTTTCTGGATTTAGGCCCCATCCGAAAGACCATCGCCGGAACTCTCCCCTATGGAACCAGGAAGAAAGTAGATTTAGGAAGGGCCCTGGCTTTAGAGCCTAAGTTGTTGATGTTAGATGAGCCCATGGCGGGGATGACGGTGGATGAGAAGGAGGATGAGTGCCGTTATATTCAAGATATCCTGGACTGGTGGAAGATCCCCATCCTCCTTATAGAGCATGATATGGGGGTGGTCATGGACATCGCGGACAGGATAATAGTACTGGATTTCGGCCGGAAGATAGCCGAGGGAACACCGAAGGAGGTTTCGAGTAATCCTAACGTGATAAAGGCTTACCTGGGAGAGTAAAGTGATGGAAGATACTGCCCCCAAGCTTTTTAAAAGAAACTGTGAGCTATACCCGAAGGAAGTGGCGCTGCGCCAGAAAAAGTTGGGGATATGGCAGGAGTATTCCTGGCAGGAATGCTACCGGAGGGTGAAGCTATCTTCCCTGGGGCTTTTAGCCCTGGGACTTAAGGAAGGAGACAGGGTGGCCATCCTGGCTGAAAGTGCTCCAGAGTGGCTGTGGTCGGAGCTTTCCATCCAGGCTCAGGGAGGAATTCCGGTAGGCATTCCCCCCCCATTTTCTCCCCAGGCACTAAAGTACGCCTTAGATGACTGCCGTGCCAGGTTTGTTATCGTCGATGACCAAGAACAAGTAGATAAATTGCTCTCCATCCAAGGAGAGCTTCCTGAGGTTCGAAAGGTAATCTACTGGGACCCTAAGGGGATGTACGCCGAAAGATATAATGATCCCTTCCTTTTGAAATGGGAGGAACTTCTAAAATTGGGTGAAGAGCATGAAACCCCCGTGCTCTTTGAGCAGGGCATAGAAAAAGGCAAAGGCGAAGATACATCCATTCTCCTTTATAGGGAGAAGGGCTCCGATGAATATCAGGTAGCATCCATCTCCCAGGAGGAAGGAGTAAAAAGAGGCGAGCTGTGGGCTCAGGTGGAGGGATGGGGAAAAAATATCAATCAATTTTCTCCTTCCCCTCCCGTAAGGCTTACCCAGCAGCTTTACGCCTTCTTCAGCCCCCTGGTGAGTGCGGCGGTGGTCAACTTTCCCAAAGCGGAGAGTATGGCTGAGGATATGAGGGAGATCGCTCCTCAGGTAATCCACTTTTCCTTTAGATACTGGGAGAAAGTGCTTAAGGATACCCAGGAGAGGATTTTGGGGGTAAGGAGGTCGGTAGCTAACTTATTTTTGCCCGTGGGCTTAAGGGGGGCAAAGGATAAACCACCCGGTCCGGGATATAAGCTACAGAGGGCTATAGGGCACTGGACATTCTTTCGGCCGCTTCAGGATAAATTGGGCCTGCTTAAAGTAAAGGATGCCTACGTTGAAGGCAGAGTCGAGCCCTTCACCATAAGATTCTTCCAGGCTATAGGAGTTAACCTCAAACGAATGTATGAAGTTCCCGAGATAGGGGTAGTCGCCATGCATCGCTTACAAGAGGTTGATCCGGAAACCTTTGGATCTCCCTTTCCTGGCGTGGAAATAAGGATATCGGATGAAGATAAGGTGTTGGTGAGGAAAAATGGGGAGAAAACATGGGTGGAGACGGGAGGAGATAAAGGATATATAGATGATAGGGGCGAGCTCGTCCTGACATGAAACTTTCCCCAGATGAAGTAAGATATGTAGCCGAGCTGGCCCGGATGAGCTTAACTTCGGAAGAGGTAGAAAGGTTTGCCCGGGGGCTTTCCTCTATACTGGATAGCTTTGATATGCTGACCGAGGTAAATACTGACGGTGTTCCCCCTACCACTCACCCCTTATCTCTTCAAAACATCTTCCGGGAGGATATAAGAGAACCTTCCCTTACTCTGACTGATGTTGTAGCCAATGCCCCTCAGAAGGAAGGGGGATTTTTCAAGGTAAAGCCGGTGCTTTAATGTGTCTAACTATCAGCCAGGCAAGGGAAGCCCTCAGAAAAAGAGAGATATCTTCTGTTGAACTCACCCAAAGGTTTCTTTCCCGTATTGAAGAAGTGGAGGGAAGGGTGTCTGCTCTGGTAACCAAAGATGTCGACCTTGCTCTATCTATGGCTTCAGCGGCTGATGAGGATATAAGGGAGGGAAACATAAGTCCAGTTACGGGCATACCCATGATGGTAAAGGATGTCATCCTGACTAAAGGCACGCGTACCACCTGTTCCTCTCGGATGCTTTCCTCCTTTATCCCCCCCTATGATGCCACGGTGGTGGAGAAATTGAGAGAGCAAAGAACGGTCATACTGGGTAAGACAAACATGGATGAGTTTGCCATGGGCTCCTCTACGGAAAACTCTGCCTTCTTCCCCACCCACAACCCCTGGAACCTGGAATGTGTTCCGGGGGGGTCTAGCGGCGGTTCAGCGGCCGCGGTTGCCGCCGGTGAGACGGTGTATTCCCTGGGCTCGGATACGGGGGGGAGCATCCGCCAGCCGGCCAGCTTCTGCGGCATAGTGGGCCTCAAGCCAACCTACGGTCGGGTCTCCCGGTATGGGTTGGTGGCCTTTGCCAGTTCCCTTGATCAGATAGGCCCTCTAACTCAAGATGTAGCCGATAGTGCCGTTGTCTTAAGCGCCATCTCCGGGTACGACCCTCGGGATTCCACCTCTGTCCTTTACGACGTCCCTGACTATACCCAGTTCCTTATCCCCGATCTTCGAGGGATGCACATCGGGGTTCCTCAGGAGTACTTTGCCTTAGGAATAGACCCAGAGGTACAGAGAACCATGCAGGATGCCATCTGGGAGATGAAAAAGCTGGGGGCTGATATTTCAGAAACATCCCTCCCCCATACCAAATATGCCCTTTCCTGCTATTACATCATTGCTCCTTCGGAGGCCTCTGCCAACCTGGCTCGATACGACGGGGTAAAATATGGATTTTCCTACGGGGAAGGGAAGGATATATGGGAGAACATGGGCAAGACCCGAGGGCTGGGGTTTGGCCCGGAGGTAAAAAGGAGAATAATGCTGGGAACCTACGCCCTGTCTAAGGGATACTACGATGCCTACTACCTCAAGGCACAGAAGGTAAGGACGAAGATCTGTCAGGAATTCGAGGAGGCGTTTAAGAAATATGATTGTCTGGTTACTCCTACCTCTCCCACGGCGGCTTTCAGATTGGGGGAGAAGGTAGATGATCCTATGAAAATGTACCTTTCCGATGTATGCACCCTCCCGGTGAGCATCGCCGGGCTCCCCGCCATCTCCCTCCCCTGCGGGTTAGTCCATGATCTCCCGGTAGGAATGCAGATCATCGGAAGGCCGTTTGGTGAGGGAGATATACTGCATGCTGCCTTTGCCTATGAGAAAGCTACAAAATGGCACGAGCTCAGACCTAAGGATATAGATTCTGATGCGTGGGTTACAAGTAATTGATTTCGTTCCCCTCGTGGGTATAACATCTAAAGAAACCTCATAGGCGGCTGCCCACCAGCGAATCATGAAAGTAAGTTGTCATTGCGAGGGGCAAGGCCGTTGCGAGGCGCAGCCGAAGCAAACCCGGAGCAATGAGAGTGAGGTTGCTCAGCTTCCCCTTTACTATGTTCAGGGCTACGGCTCACCGCAATGACACACGGGGAATCTATTTCTAAAGCAAGGCAGCAGAAGTTGCTTTCAAAGATGCCGATTTCACCGCGAAAAGGTAGCTCAAGGACTGGGTCTATAGTGGAGTGTATCTTCTGTGACATACTGGCTGGCAAAGTAAAGGCCAATATCATCTATGAGGATGAAAGATGCGTGGCCCTCCCTGACCTCCACTCTCAAGCGCCACTGCATCTTCTCATCATTCCCCGGGAGCATATCCCTTCCATAGCCGATGCTCAGGGTGAGGAGATCATTTCTCACTTAATCCATGTTGCTAACAAGTTGGCCCAAACAGAAGGCATCTCCTCACGGGGGTACAGGTTGGTGGTAAACTGCGGCCCTGAGGGAGGACAGGTAGTGCCTCATCTTCACCTTCACCTTCTAGGCGGCCAAAGACTCGGGAATAGGCTAGGTTAAGACATACACTCCATGCCCGAGCTTCCAGAAGTAGAGAGCATTAGAAGAGAGCTTGTCTCTTGTATCTTAGATAGCCATTTTTCCCAAGTTAAACTTTTGTGGGAGAGAGCAGTGATAGGTATAACCCCCGATGGTTTCTGTCATCAACTTGAAGGAAAGAGGATATGCCATATCGGACGCCGAGGAAAGTATCTTCTGTTCTCCCTCTCAGACAAGAAAACGTTTATCCTCCATCTGGGCATGAGTGGTTATGTCGAGCTTCTACCCTCATCTTCTCCTACCGGCCACTATACTGTGGCAGTATTCTACCTGGATGGGGAAAGGAAACTTCAGTTCTGCGACCGCCGTCGCCTGGGAAAGTTATGGCTGACCACCAACAAGGATGATGTCATAGGCAAATTGGGGATAGAACCCTTCGATCCCAGGTTTACTCCGGAGGTCTTAGCTCACTTAGTGCAACGAAGGATGCCCATAAAGGCCTTCCTTTTAGATCAGCATGCCATTGCTGGGATTGGCAATATGTATGCTGATGAGATCTTATTTTCCTCCCGCATTCATCCCCTGAAGAGAGTAAGCAGCCTTACCTCAGAAGAAGTGAGTAAGGTTTACGACTCCATCCAGAGGGTGCTGGCAGAAGCTCTGGAGGAAAGAGGAGCCAGCGTCAGCACCTATAGGCTTCCTTGCGGTAGCCTGGGTCGGGCACAGTTTCATTTTCGCGTTGCTCACCGGGGAGGCCAACCTTGCCCACGATGTGGAAGTGAAATCCAACGCCTTCTCATCCAGGGAAGAGGAACTTATTTTTGCCCTTACTGTCAAAAGGACACTTAAGCTTTTTTTAAAAGGTTATTACCTCTCATCCCAGGTGGATAAATAGGGAGAAAGCGTCTTATAAGGCGATACCACATTCTTATCCAGGTCCAAGGATGAAGGAGAGATTCCAAAGGCTACCCCCATAATCTGGGTAAGGAGCAGAACTGGAAGATGGAAGCCTTTTCCATATATCCCATTTATCCTTGGTTGATATATATCCAGATTAGTCTGAGCCAGGGGGCAGGGAGCTACAATGACCTGAGCCCCGTTTGTTTCTGCCTCCTCCAGAACTTTCAACATCGACGTGAGCGCTCTTTCTTCTTCACAGGTTAGGAGGGGGGAATCGCCGCACCACTGCGTTTTCGACTTAGGTAGAGGAACTACCTCGCCTCCCAAGGCCTCTATCACCTGATCCAGGAAGATTAAAGACTCAGGAGCATCGAAGCCATACCCCAAAGAGGTTATGTGGGGGCCGTAGTAGGGGGCTATCCTGAGGCCTTTCAATCTTCTCTTCACCACGGTGCTAACCGTATCACAGGTAGTATCGTTTATCAGAACCTCCAGCAGATGTCTTACCCTCACTCCATCCTCTGGATAGTCCAGGTTGATAGCTGATAAAACCTCGCTTACCTTTCCTCTCAATTCTTCATCACGAGAGAGGGTGGCATTAGCCCAGTTCAGGGTAATATAGCAGAAGCTACAGGAGGTGACCATATCGTTCCCTGATCTCTGTATCAAAGCCAGGTTCCGGGCGGCAAAGCACAAAGCTTCCAGGTCTGAGGCTTTACCATACAGAGGTGAGCCGCAGCAGTTACACCCTTCGACTTCTGTAAACTCCATGCCCAGAGCTTTGGCCACTGCCCTGGTTGAGGTACCGCAATGGGAAGCAATGCCCGAGGAATAACAAGTAGGGGAATAAGAATAGCTCATCCTTCCATCTCTTTTATTCTTGCTCTAATAGCTCCTATCTCCTCCCTTCCCTCTATCCGGGTGGGAATGAGGGGAAGACGACGATGAACGAATAGCTTTATCCACAAAGGAATTATTCCCCACACCCGGAAGGGGTTAAAATATCCTCCCATTACCAACATGGCTTCACGTATCATCCCTCCTCCTGGGGGAGAGCTCATTCTTTGTTTCATAATAAGCAATTTTAACCTAAACTTCTGGCCTTGACAAATGTATAGGATTTTGAACAAGAGCTTCGATGACCAGATCCTCCCCTTTTCTGTAAGTCTTCAGGAAGGAAAGCTTCAGGGTATGGTTAACATCGTCTATACCTAAGTTCCCTACTGTTTCCACCCCTTTTCCCATAATCTTGGGGGCTATAATGGCTATTACCCTGTCCACCAAACCCTGTCTAAAAAAAGAGGTGATAACCTCTGCCCCGCCCTCCACCAGGATGGAGGAGATATTTTTCCTTCCCAGATAAAAAAGTAGCTCCTCAAGGTCAACCTCGCCTCTCTCGTCCTCCCTGACGGTTAAGACCTCTATCCCTTTATCCTTAAGAGAATCCAGTTTTTTCTTACCCGCCTGGGGGGTGGTAATGACCATGGTAGAGCTTACATTCTGGCCTTTAAGAACCTCTGCCCCAAGAGGGATGCGGAGCTTGCCATCCAGGACAAGGCGTACCGGGCTTCTCCCCCTCACCCTCCGCACGGTAAGAGAAGGATTATCGGCCAGTATGGTTCCTATACCCACCATGACGGAGTCATGGTGGGAACGAAGCCGATGGGCCAGCTCCAGGCTGGGCCCTGAGCTTATCCATCGGGAATCTCCCGAAGCACTAGCGATCCTTCCGTCTAGGGTCTGAGCAAATTTGACCGTGACGAAGGGAAGCCCCGTTTTCATGTATTTAAAATAGGGTCGGTTCAGGTCATAGCACTCACCTTCCAGTACTCCCAGTGTGGTTTCAATTCCGCTTCCCCTCAGAGCCTCGATGCTTCTCCCCCTAACCTCGGGATTGGGATCCTCCACCCCAATCACCACTCTTCCGATGCGATGGTTTAACAGGGCATCCAGACAAGGGGGTGTCTTTCCAAAGTGACAGCAGGGCTCCAGGGTAACATACATGGTAGCTCCTTCCACCTTTCCTCCAGCATCCTCCATGGCCTCTATCTCAGCATGCTTTCCTCCAAAATAGCGATGATAACCTCGACCAATTATCTCCCCTCCTCTCACGATGACTGCCCCCACCATAGGGTTGGGGCTTACCTTGCCTGCTCCTCTTCTGGCCAGGTGTAAGGCCTGGCTCATATAATATTCGTCAACTTTTTGAGACATAACCTTCATCAGGGGGAAGTAGGGGCGAGCTTGCTGCTTTTGAAGCTAACTTGTCAGAGCAAATATTTTCTTTGCTACTGGCATGTCCTCTAACCCACCTGAACTCCGCCTCATGCTGCTCACAAAGCTCAAGCAGCCTTTCCCACAAGTCAGCATTGGGCACTTCCTTATTTTCTCGCCTCCAGTGGTTTGACTTCCACTTGCGAGCCCAACCATGTTCAATCGCCTTAACCACATACTCAGAGTCGCTGTATAGCCTCACCTTACACCTCTTCGGAAGGTACTCCAGCCCCGAAATCACCGCCATGAGTTCCATTCGGTTGTTGGTGGTCAGAGAATATCCCCCCGATAGCTCCTGTCTCCCCTGAGAATCCAGGATTACTACTCCGTATCCGCCAGGACCGGGGTTTCCGATACAGGCACCATCAGTGTATATAATTACTCTCTTAAGATCTTCCTTCAAAATGACTTCAGTGCTATCTTAGCCTTGGTTAAGATATTATGCAAACAATATCTTCTCTTGCTATACTTAAACCGCAAAATGAAGCTAAGGAAGTTTGAGGCCTGCGGTAATAGTTTTGTTCTTCTTGACAATTTGGATAGGGAAACCGATGGGAGCTTGCTTGCTCATCGGCTTTGTCATCCCGGGCTCGGGGTGGGCGGTGATGGGCTAATCGTAGTCCTACCTTCCAAAGTAGCCGATCTTGCCATGAGGATATTCAACCCTGATGGTTCGGAGGCGGAGGTGTGTGGCAACGGGCTTAGATGTGTTGCCAAGTATGTTGTGGAGGGTAAACCTTCGATGGTGCGGAAAATAAAGGTGGAGACATTATCGGGGATAAGGGAAGTTGAGCCCGGTGTGGATAGAGGAAGATGTGGTTGGGCGAGGGTGGATATGGGAGTTCCTCTCTTTGAGGGTCAAACCGAAGTAGACTCAGGCAAGGAAAGGCTTAAACTAAATCTGGTGGCGCTGGGAAATCACCATGCCGTGCATTTTACTTCTCAAAGCTTGGCTGAACTCCCTCTGCTTGACATCGGCCCTAAGGTGGAGAACATGACTCCCGGGAGAGTGAACTTCGAAGTAGCAAGGGTGATATCCGAGAGACGAATTCAGGCACGCGTGTGGGAGAGAGGGGTGGGAGAGACCCTATCCTGTGGAAGCGGTGCTTGTGCCGTGGCTTGCGCAGCCAGAGTGAACAGGCTAGCGAAGGGAAAAATAGGTGTAGAGTTCAGGGGAGGGGTGCTTGAGGTGGAGTGGGATGGCAAAGGGTCAGCGATGTTAAGCGGTCCAGTGAGGCAGATATTCTGCGGAGAATGGAATGAAGATATCGAGTAGGGTGGAGAGCCTTCCCCCCTACCTTTTTGTGGAAGTCTCCCGCCGAGTTTCTCGAAAAAAGGCCCAGGGAGAAAAGATAATCGATTTTGGCATAGGCGACCCCGACATTCCCACCCCTCCACACATTATTGAACGCTTAAGGGAGGAGTGCCTCAACCCCCAAAACCACCGCTATCCTGAGACTTCCGGGCTTCTCAAGTTTCGCCGAGCTATCTCTGACTGGTACTTCAGGCGGTTCGGGGTCTCTCTAAATCCAGAAAAAGAGGTTCTTCCCCTCCTTGGCTCCAAGGAAGGAATCGGGCACCTCTCCTTTTGCTTTATCGACCCTGGAGACATCGCTCTAATTCCTGATCCAGGATACCCGGTGTATGCTGGAAGCACTCTCCTTTGTGGTGGGAAATCCTTCCCCCTTCCTTTAAGGGAGGAAAATGGATTCCTTCCCCTTCTAGAAGAGATTCCTCTTCCTGTCGCCTCCCGGGCTAAGCTATTGTGGCTCAACTACCCCAACAACCCTACTGGGGCTAGTGCGGACATGGATTTCTTTGAGCGAGTAGTTTCCTTTGCCCGAAGACATGACCTGGTGGTGTGCCATGATGCTGCCTACACCGAGGTCTATTTCGACAATTACCGGCCTCCCAGCCTTATGCAGGTTACCGGAGCTAAGGAAGTGGGAGTGGAATTCCACTCCCTTTCCAAAACCTATAACATGACCGGCTGGAGAGTAGGAATGGCAGTAGGAAATCCCGAGATTATAGATGCTCTGTTCAGGTTCAAATCTAATCTGGACTCAGGTGTTCCCCAGGCAATACAGTATGCCGCCATAGAGGCCTTAAGCGGCCCCCAGGACAGCATTGTCCAGCATAACCTCATCTACCAGAAAAGAAGGGATAAGCTGGTTTATGCCCTAAATGAGGTGGGGCTTGAGGCCAAATCTCCTTCCGCTAGCTTTTACGTCTGGGCGAAAGTCCCCTCACCCTTCCTTTCCGGGGAGTTTGCCCATAGGCTTCTGAATGATGTAGGGGTGGTGGTTACTCCAGGGAGGGGATACGGCCAGTATGGAGAGGGATACATCCGCCTTTCCCTGACCATCCCCGATGAGGAGCTCGATGAGGGCATAAATAGAATCAGGATGTGGCATTCTTAAATCCTCCTTATCGCCCACAACCCTATACCTATATATACTCGCGTATTAGGGAAGGATACAGGCACAGATAAATTCTAAACCCTAAACAAATTCAAATGACCCAAATCATAATCCCAAAACCAACAATAGCTATATCCTCCATGACTGCAATTGAGCAAAGGCATACAGTCTGCGGTTGTGAGGTTTGGTCATTTGGATTTGGGTATTGTTTAGGATTTAGTGCTTCGGAGATTTAGGATTTAAGACGTGACCTTATAGTAGTAAGAGTTGTCCGTGGTTATCATTTCTACCCTTTCCTCGTTTCGCAGAAATTCCAGGTAGGCCATGGTCTCACCTAAAGCCATCATCTTGTCCATAGAGGTAAGGTCACCATAGGAGATAGTCTTCCCATCCCAAAGCCAGGAAATACGACTTGCCACTTCACAGGGCGTTTTCTCACCCCTGAAAAGAACCCTCATGATTTCTCTTTTTCTTTCTTCATGATGACAAAAGAGCTCGTCTATTCTTTTCTCAACCCGGGTGAAGGTATGCTCATGAGCAGGAAGAGCAAGCTCCATTTTGAGCTCTCGCAGGAGTTTGAGAGAGTCGATATAGTCCTTCAGAGGATTATCCCCGGATAAAGGGTTCAGGCTTACATTGGGAGTGATGGTGGGAAGTATATGGTCGCCCGAGAAAAGTAATCCCTTCTGGGACTCATACAGGCAGATATGACCCGGTGAATGACCTGGCGTCCAGATCACCCGAAGATGAAGGTCACCCCATACTATCTCCTCCCCACCCTGGAGCACAACATCAATCTCCGGAAGGGAAGGAAAGCTAAATTCGGAAGGAGTGAATCCATCTACCTTGGATAACTCCAAAACTTTGACCCACTTACTTGTCCTTTCCAGGATCTCAGAAAGAACAAACTTCCCCTGCACATACCTGGCCTCCTCCCGATGCAGGAAGACTTTAGCTCCCGATTCTTCCTGTATTGCTTTGGCCAATCCTATATGGTCAGGGTGGAAGTGAGTAATGATTATGGAAGAGATATCCTCTAGCTCAATTCCCCCCTGGGCTAGTTCACTCCTCAAAGCGCTCAGGGCTTCTGGGCTTTCCCACCCTGTATCCACCATAAGCCATCCTTCACTCCCAGATATGAGATATACATTGGTATCCCTCAAGTCACCGGGCAGGGGAACCTTCAACTGATATATACCATCCAGGATTCTTACCATCAGCCTTACTTACTTGCTCCTATTTCCTGGATTATTTTCCGTGCCGCCACTACCCCTGAGGCAGATGCTTGAATCAAACCCCTGGAGACCCCCGCCCCATCACCCACAGCAAACATATTTCGCACCTCAGTCTGGAAATCGCCATCCAGCTTAAGCCGTGAAGAATAGAACTTAACCTCCACTCCATACAGAAGGGTATGAGGCGAGGCAACTCCAGGAACAAGCTTATCCAAAGCATAGATCATCTCCATTATTCCCTGAAGGTGTCGGAAGGGGAGGGCAAAGCTCAGATCTCCCGGAACAGCGTGAGCCAAGCTGGGGGCTAGACTGCTTCTGGAGATTCGTTCTGGCGTGGAGCGTCGGCCGTTTTCCAGATCTCCTAATCTTTGCACCAGAACTCCCCCCAGAAGGTTGGCTAGATGGGCCACATATTTGCCATAAGCAATGGGTTCCCGGAAGGGATAGGTAAAGGTGGTACTCACCAGAAGGGCAAAGTTGGTGTTCTGGGTATCGTGATTAGCATAACTATGCCCATTCACCGTAACCACCGGATCTTCACCTCCCGTGGATTCCAAAATCACTTCCCCATGGGGGCAGACGCAGAACGTCCTGATGCGATCGTCAAACCTACGAGAATAGAACTCAAGCTTGGGCTCGTATAGAGCGGAGGTCAAGCTTTCCATTATGGCTGCTGGTACTTCTACCCTCACCCCCAGGTCGATAGGGTTTATATCCATAGAAAGCCCCAGCCTTCTGGCCTCCTGGCGTAGCCAGTCTGACCCTTCTCTCCCTGGAGCAAGGATGAGGAATCTTGAACCTATTCTTTCTCCTTTATCCGTCTCCACCCCTTTTGCCTCTCCACCCTCGGTGATGACGGAGGTGGCCTTAGTCTCCAATTGAAGGTCTATACGAGAGGAAAGATAATCTCGAGTAAGTTTAACCAGCTTACGTCCATTCTCTGTTCCCACATGGCGGATAGGTACGGGAGTGAGGCGCAGTTCGCAGAACTTGGCCTTCCTTTGCCACTCCTCCACCTCCTCCCCTACCCCGTAGAGCTCCTGGGGAGCTCCCAGCTTGAGATAGACCTGATCTACATAGCTTATGACTTCCTGTGCCCTCTTCTCTCCTACATAATCCTTTATCCTGCCCCCTACTTCAGAGGAGATGGTGAGCTTGCCATCGCTGAAGGCCCCTGCTCCCCCCAAACCACAAACCAGGTGACAGGGGGAGCAAGAAAGGCAACTCACTTCACTCCCGTGTAGTAAAGGACACCTCCGCCTCTCGATATCCACCCCTCTCTCCAGAAGTAATACCGAAAGTCCCTTTGCCTGGGATAGCTCCAGGGCAGCGAAGATCCCGGAAGGGCCACCACCCACGATCACCACATCATAATTTCTGCTCATGGTCTAATTTTAAACCGAAAGGCCGAAATACACTACCCTGGCTGACCAGGACGTTGTCTCGAATTCGTACAATTGACGTAAGCCTGGTAATAATGTTATCCTTTGTTTCTAATAGTTTATAGAAAGGAGCGATAGAGCAGTATAGTAAAGGAATTTGCGGTTAATGATAGGATAAAGGCAAGGGAGGTTTTGCTGGTGGGCGAGGATGGGGAGAGGAAGGGGGTAATGCCTTTATTCCAGGCCCTTGCGACAGCCAGGGAGAAGGGTTTAGACTTGGTAGCTGTCTCCTTGCAGTCCGTCCCTCCAGTGTGCCGTCTTCAAGATTATGGTAAATATAAATATGAGCAAAAGAAGAAGGAAAAGGAAGCAGGGAAAGCTCAGAGGACAGGTCTTCGGGAGGTAAGGCTAAGGCCCAAGATAGATGACCACGACCTTGAGTTTAAGGTGAGGGTGGCAGAAAAGCTTCTAAAGGAAGGAAATAAGGTAAAGGCAACGGTGAGGTTCAGAGGGCGGGAGATTACCCGTCCAGAGTTAGGAAAAGTAGTGTTGCAAAGATTGACCAGTCTTCTGGGAGAGATGGCCACGGCGGATAAGCCCCAGATGATGGGTAAGTTAATGAGTATAGTACTCTCTCCAGGTCAAGGAGCTAAGAATGCCAAAGCTAAAGGTTCATAAAGGGGCTCAAAAGCGTATCCATATCACAGGGAGAGGTAAACTCTTGCGGTTCAAGATAGGTAAAAGCCACTTGAGGCGTAAAAAGACGAAACGAATTAAGAGGCAGTACGCAGGCAAGACACCTCTCTCCTCAGGTATGGCTAGCAGGATAAGAGGGCTTCTAGGCTAAGGGAGACAAAAATGCAAATTCTGAGCACAGCGGCAAAAGTTATAGGAACTATAATAATGATACTGGGTCTGATTGCGCTTGTTGGAGGCATCATATTTGTGATACAGGCAAGCAGCATCCCTTCCGATGTGGAGAACTATGTTTCTTTGGAAGCAGCTGATGCTGCCACAGCAGCCAGCTCGGTGAGGATGTGGCTGGGAATAGAGAACATCGTCCTGGGGGTAATCCTGACGATGGCAGGGCTGGTCATACGCCGTATAACTTCCCAAATATCTCCCCTCCTGGACATGTTATCAGGATTTACGAGCCTACAGAAATAGTCCTATGACACGAGTAAAGGGAGGAACTACCACCCATCATCGCCACAAGAAGGTCCTGAAGCTGACGAAGGGCCACTGGGATACAAAGCATTCCCTTTATCGGAGAGCTCATGAGTCTATGCTTAAATCGTTAAGCTATTCTTACCGGCACCGCAGAGAGATAAAGAGGGATATGAGAAGGCTATGGATACTGCGCATCTCCGCTGCGGCAAAGCAACAGGGGATTTCTTACTCTAGGCTCATGCATCTCCTCAAGCAGAAAGGAATAGACATAAACCGGAAGATGCTAGCGGACATAGCCGTGAGCGACCCTTCTGCCTTTTCTCACATCGTTCACAGAGCCCAGGAAGAGTAGGTTCCTTCACCCAGAAGAGTAGGTTCCTTCACCCATCGCCGACACTTATCTCATATAGGGCTTAATAGCTTCGGGGATGTCAACATCTCCCTTTTCTGTCTGATAGTTTTCCAGGATAGCGATGAACACGCGGGGAAGGGCAAGCCCTGAGCCATTTAAGGTATGAACGAATCGGGTTTTCTCCTCTCCCCGGGGACGGTAGCGTATGTTGGACCTTCGGGCCTGGAAATCACCGCAGTTGGAACATGAGCTTACTTCTAACCACTCATCACTTCCTGGAGCCCACATTTCGATGTCATATGTCTTCTGAGAGGAGAACCCTAACTCTGGGGCGCAGAGTTCCACCACCCGGTAGGGAATATCTAGCTTCTGGCATATCTCTTCGGCATCCTGAACTAATTGATCAAGCTCCTCCTCCGAGGTTTGGGGCTCTACAACTTTATATAGCTCTACCTTATTAAACTGATGCACTCTCTTTATTCCTCGGGTGTCTCTTCCCCAGGCCATCTTTTCTCTGCGAAAGCAGGGGGTGAGGGCTACATAGCGTAGAGGGAGATCTTCTATCTGGAGTATTTCATTATGATGCAGACTGGTCAGGGGAACCTCAGCAGTGGGGATAAGCCATAGGTCATCCTCAGCATCAAAATAGAGGTTTTCAGAGAACTTGGGAAGGTTCCCCGAGCATATCATACACTCTTTAGTCACCATGCACGGAGCATAGACTTCAGTATACCCATGCTTTTTGGTATGCATATCCAACATGAAGTAGGTTAGAGTCCTCTCCAGAAGAGCCCCCCATCCCTTAAGGATGTAGAATCCACTCCCTGAAAGCTTCACCCCTCTATCAAAGTCGATAATGCCCAAGCTTCTACCCAGTTCCCAATGGGGCTTGGGAGTAAGCTCAAAACGACGCCTCTCCCCCCAGGTACGAACCACCCGATTCTCCTTAGGGACTGAGGGATGGGGAAGGTTGGGCAGATAAAGCAAGGTTTTTTTCAATCCTTCTTCCCTCTCCCTTACTTTATGCTGTAACTCATCCACCTCCTGGCTTAGACGGACCATTTCTTCCCGCAGCGAGGCATCCCCTGTCCTTTGATATTCCCTCCCTTTATCTCTTTGGTATGCCCGAAGATTCTCAAATTGGGAGAGGATTTCACGATACTCTCTATCCAGGGATAAAACCTCTCCTACCAAGGCATCATCACCCCTGTCCTTAAGCGCCTGGCGGACAAAGTCAGGATTTTGGCGGATCAACTTTATGTCGAGCATAGCAGTCTTACCAGAGGATTGTGCGCTAAATCTGTAAATACTCCCACAGCCCCCTCGGTTATTTTTACTATTTTGTCGAGAGAGCTTACTAATTTATTCATGTCTTGTCTCATCATTTCTACGCTCTCATTCAATCCATTTATTTCTCCCTGCATCGCTTTCATATCTGGTGTAAGCCTTTCGTCCATAGCTTCTACACTCTGGTAGATAGCCAACGTATTGGTTTCGATAGCTTCCTCCATCTCACTCATATTTTTCTCTAAAGTACTTAATTCGTGATCTAAGTAATAAGCCAAGCCAGTAACCATTAAAGCTACAACAACCACTATTAACCACCGCTGCTTTTTCACTTTTTAGTCCTTTTCTCGAAGCTGCGGAAAGAGGATCACCTCCCGGATGGAAGTCTGATTGGTAAAGAGCATAACCAATCGGTCAATCCCTATCCCCAATCCCCCTGCAGGGGGCATCCCGTACTCCAAAGCCTCCATAAAATCTTCATCGGGGATTTCCTCCTCATCATGAAGGGCTTGACTGAACCTCTCCCTCTGGTCTAAGGGATCATTGAGCTCGCTGAAGGCATTGGCAATCTCCATTCCCCCTATGAAGACCTCAAACCTCTCCGTGAGTTTTGGATCCTCTCTTTTCCTCTTAGCTAGGGGGGAGACATCCACGGGGTAGTCCAGGATGAATGTAGGCTGAATGAGACAAGGCTCAACATACGTAGACAGAAGCCTATCCGTGAGCTTGCCCCAGGAAACTTCCTCCTCCCATATTTGCCAATCGGAAGGCGAAAGCTTCGACATTATCACCCTTCGCAGGCTATCTGCATCAGGGTATTCACCAATGTCAATCCCGCATTTATTATGGATAGCTTCCTTCAAGGTTAGCCTTCTCCAGGGAGGAGAGAGATCGATGACACTTCCTCCATAGTCTATCTTAGTCGTACCCAGGGCATGCTCACATACACTGGGGATCATCTCCTCCACCATGCCGGCTACGTCCTGGTAATCGGCATAAGCTTCATAACTCTCAAGCAGGGTAAACTCAGGGTTGTGCTTGAGGGATATCCCCTCATTACGAAACACCTTTCCGATTTCATATACCTTATCCCACCCCCCGATAATGAGCCTCTTAAGATAGAGTTCCAGGGCTATCCGAAGATAAAAGTTCCTCCCCAAGGCCTGATAGTAGGTAGAGAAGGGCGTGGCCGCTGCCCCCGAGGCCACCGGGAGAAGGGTGGTCGTCTCTACCTCCAGAAAACCTTTCCCATCCAAAAACCTTCTTATCCCCGATATGACCTTCGTTCGTATCTCGAATATCTCCTTTACCCTGGGATTAGAGATGAGGTCGAGATAGCGCTGACGGTAACGTTTCTCAATATCTGAAAGCCCATGCCACTTCTCAGGAAGGGGAGAAAGAGACTTGGAGATAAAGCTGAATTCCTCCACAGCTAACGTTTTCTCCCCCGTTTTGGTGTTAAACAGCTTACCTTTAGCCGATATGAAGTCACCAATGTCAATAGCTGAAAGAAGCCCATAGCCCTCCCCGATATTGTCTCCCCGAAAGTGAAGCTGAATTTTTCCTGAGCCATCTTTGATATTCATAAAGCAGGTCTTTCCGAAGGATCTAATCGCCATGACCCTTCCGGCTACTACCCCGGCCTCATTCAGGGGAAGATTCAGGGCTTGGGCGATGGTATGGGTACGAGAAACCCTTGCCGGATAGGGATCAATCCCCTTCTCCCTGAGGGTGGTGAGCTTATCTATTCTCTCCTGCTTAAGACCAGAAAGCCTAAGCCTACCCATCAACTCTCCCATACTTTACCTCAAGTCCTACCTTCTATTCAACGTTGGCTTCTTCAGAAGGCTTATGTTAGAATTCATTGCAAAATGGGCTGTGACGTGAAATTTTGGATAGGGTTTAGCCTTATCCCGGGGATAGGGCCAAGGAGACTTCTGGAGCTTGCGAACTACTTTGGAGATATAGAGAGGGCTTGGAACGCTTCGCTATCTGACCTCAAGGCAGCCGGCCTGGATCTCAACCTGGCCCAAACAGTCGTCTCGGTGAGAGAAAGGATATCTCTGGACCAGGAAAGGGAAAGGTTAGCTAAAATAAATGCCCGGGCGGTCATCTACTGTGACGGTGAATATCCCCCAAGGCTCAGAGAGATATACGACTTTCCTCCTCTTCTATACGTTCGAGGTGACTCCATAGCCTCAGATGAAAGCTCTCTTACTGTGGTAGGGTCTCGCCTTCCCTCGTCCTACGGGAGACAGGTAGTACGGGAGATAGTAAGGGAACTTTCGACATCTGGTGTCACCGTAGTAAGCGGACTTGCCCGGGGAATAGATGCTGAAGCCCATAGGGCGGCTCTAGAGGGAGGGGGAAGGACCTTAGCTGTGCTAGGCTCAGGAGTAGACGTTATCTATCCGGGAGAGAATTCGGGGTTAGCCGATAAGATAATGCACCAGGGAACCCTCATAAGCGAGTTTCCTTTGGGAACCACTCCCAAACCATACCACTTCCCTCGCCGAAATCGCATCATGAGCGGTATATCTCTGGGTACGTTAGTGGTAGAGGCAGGAGAGAGGAGTGGTTCCCTCATCACGGCTGACTTTGCCCTGGAACAGGGAAGAGAGGTCTTCGCCGTACCCGGAAGCATATTCTCCCCCAAAAGTCGAGGGTCAAACCGACTTATTCAGGAGGGAGCAAAATTGGTAGCTAAAGCTACCGACATTCTGGAGGAGCTGAACCTGAGAGCGGTAGCCAGAAAGGAAAGTAAGGTCCTTCCCGAGAACAGTGTTGAGGAAATACTTCTTCCTCATCTGTCCAAGGAGGCAGTACACATCGATGGACTTTGTCGCCTGAGCGGTTTGAGCATCACTCAGGTAGAGAGTACACTGGCTATGATGGAGATTAAAGGGATAGTGGAGAGGACAGACGGTATGAGCTACATCTTAAGATGAAAAAATTGGTGATCGTCGAATCCCCCTCTAAAGCACGCACGATAGGCTACATACTGGGCAAGGATTATGCTATTCTGGCTACCGGAGGCCATGTCCGGGACCTCCCCCGGAATGAGTTGGGAGTGAACATAGAGGACGGATTTTGTCCTACCTATGTGGTCTATCCGGGGAAGGAAAAAGTTATCCACCGGATCGCCCAGAGGGTCAAAAAATCATCTGAAGTTTACCTGGCTACCGACCCTGATAGGGAGGGGGAGGCTATATCCTGGCATGTGATGAAGGCAGCAAACATCAAAAAAGGGAAACGCATCGCATTTCACGAAATAACCCCCCGAGAGGTAAAGGAGGCTATAACCAAGCCCAGGAAGATAGACCTCGACCTGGTAAACTCTCAGCAAGCAAGAAGGATCCTGGATAGGTTAGTGGGTTATAAGATAAGTCCTATACTGTGGAAGAAAATACGGGGGAGACTTTCGGCAGGAAGGGTGCAATCAGTGGCCCTGAAGTTTATTGTGGATAGGGATAGAGAGATCCAAAATTTCATCCCAGATGAATATTGGGAGGTGTTTGCGAAGCTTAAAAATTCTCAAAGCGAGGAGTTTGAGGCCAAGTTTTGTGACAAGCTGGAGAGTGAGGCTGAGGCCAAAAAGCTCACGCGAAAGCTTAAACGCACTAAGTTTTCCGTGCGTGAGGTGGAGAAAAAGGAGGTAGAGCGATGGCCCCCACCTCCCCACCGCACCAGTACCCTTGAGCAGGAAGCATGGTACAAATTGGGGTTCATGGCCCATCGCACGATGAGCATAGCCCAAAAGCTATATGAAGGCTTGCCTCTGGAGGATGGTAAGTCGGTGGGCCTTATAACCTACATGCGCACCGACTCCAGCAAAGTATCCTCCCTGGCCGTAAAGGAGGCCCGCTCCTACATCGAAGAGAACTTTGGTTCTCCCTTCCTCCCTTGTAAGCCCAGGTTTTTTAGAAGTAAGGTAAAGGGAGCCCAAGAGGCCCATGAGGCCATCCGCCCCACCAAAGTTCCTCGTAAACCCGAGAATATTCTGCCCTTCGTGGATCAGGATAGCTATAAGCTGTATAATCTCATCTGGGTGAAGATGATGCAAAGCCAGATGGCCCCCGCAAGATCAGAGAACACCGTGGTGAGTATAGATGCTGGAGGGTATATGTTTCAAGCCCGGGGGATGGTGGTGAAATTTCCCGGGTTTCTCACTCTCACCGAAATACCCCCGGATAAGAAGCTTCCTAAGCTTGAGGAGGGCGAAGTGCTTACTCTGGTTGGGCTTTCCCTTAAGAAGTGTTTCACCCAACCTCCCCCTCACTATACTGAAGCTACCCTGATACAGGAGCTTGAGTATAAGGGGATCGGTCGCCCTTCTACCTATGCTCCCATTCTCTCCACCCTAAGAAAAAGGTATGTAATGATGAAAGGGGGCAAGCTCCATCATCTTCCTATAGGAGAGGAGGTAGCAGATTTCTTATGCCGCTATTTTCCTGACATCATGAATGCCAAATTCACCGCCGATATGGAAGAGAGCTTAGATGATATTGCCTCCGGGAAAAAGGAATGGGTAGAGGTAATTTCCTCTTTCTACCTTCCCCTGGAAAAGAATATAGGAGAGGCCCTTGGAGAAAAGGCTTAAGGCATTCATCTCCTATCTGGAAGCAGAAAGAAACGCCTCTCCCCACACCGTGAAGGCTTATGAGAGGGACATACGAGATTTCATCTGTTTCGGACAAGAAAAAGGGAAAGATCTGGAGTCGGTAGATCGCGACCTTCTGCGAAGTTATCTGGGAGGCCTCAAAAAACTTTCCCGGCCCACTATCTCTCGGAAGTTAAGCTCTCTCCGCTCTTTCTACCGCTTTTTGGTAAGGGAGGGAATAGTGACTCACAACTCCCCGGAGCTCATATCTCTTCCTCGACGGGAGAGGCGTCTCCCTCACTTTCTTTCCTCCTCGGATATAGAAAGACTACTCGATGCTCCCCCATCATGCTCCCTTCAGGGAATAAGGGATAGAGCCATCTTAGAACTTCTGTATTCGGCAGGACTCCGAGTAAGTGAACTTTGTGGTTTGGATGTTTTGAACGTTGACCTTTCGGGAAGGGAGATGAGAATATGGGGAAAGGGCCAAAAGGAAAGAATAGCCATCATGGGGGAGAGGGCAGCTCACGCCTTATCGGCGTATTTGGAAAAGGCGCGTCCAGAGTTTTGCAAAGGCGCGGTTCTTCCGTCACTCTTCCTCAGCTCAAGAGGAAGAAGGATTTCAGCACGCTCCATTGAGCTTATGGTACAAAGGTATGGCTCAAAATTAGGGTTCAAGGTTCATCCTCACATGCTGCGTCACAGTTTTGCCACCCACCTTTTGGATGGAGGGGCAGACTTGAGAGTGGTCCAGGAGCTTTTGGGTCATGAGAGTCTCTCCTCTACCCAGATCTATACTCATGTGAGCCCTGCTAGAGCCAGAAAGGTTTATCTTGCCACCCACCCTAGAGCAAAATGAAGATACTGATAGTTAATGGGCCTAACCTGAACCTCCTGGGGAAGCGTGATACATCCCATTATGGGTCCAAAACGCTAGCCGATATACAAATGGTGCTCCTCCGGAAGGCTGGGGATCTAGGAGTGGAGCTGGAGTTCTTTCAGTCAAACTCGGAGGGAGAGATTGTAAGCTTCCTGCAGCAAAAATCGACCTCTGCCTCAGGGATTATCATAAATCCGGGTGCTCTTACCCATTACGGTCTCTCCCTGAGGGACGCGCTTTGTGACTCCGATCTGCCTATAATCGAAGTCCACTTATCCAATATTTACTCCCGGGAGGAATGGAGGCAAAAGTCGGTCATCGCACCCATCTGTAAAGGACAAATAGGCGGCTTTTCCCATAAGGGTTATATCTGCGCCCTGGAAATAATGGTGAGTGAACTTAAAGGGGAGGATTGGGGCTAGACAGCCGCCTGGAAAAGGTCCGTAAATCCCTTTCTTTCCTGGATATTGATGCCCTTTGCACCCTGGGTCAGGATAATTGCTATTACCTGAGTGGGTTTTATGCCCCCCTTCCTCTTCTGGTCTCCCCGGAGAAAGCCGTTATGATGGCCAATCCTCTGTATATGGAGGAGGCAAGATCCAAAGCCATGGGCTTTGAAGTAATGCCCGGCGATGTTTCCTCTTTAATTAAAGTGGCCAAAAGCATAAATCTGAGGAGGATAGGAATTTCACCGGAGAGCATAAACTTTGGTGTTTGGCAAAGATTATCTAAGGAAGCTCAAAAAGTCGGTCTCAGCCTTATTGCTGCACCGGGAGAAGTAGAAAAACTGAGGCAGGTAAAGGAAAGGGAGGAGATAGAAAGATTGATCAAAGCAGCTCATATGGCAGATAAGGCCATGAACTATATACGTTCCTGGATTGAACCTGGAATGCCCGAAACAAAGGTAGCCTGGGAGGTGGAGAAGTTCTTACGCGAGAGTGGCTCAGGAAGCCTCCCCTTCGAGGTTATGGTTGCCTCTGGTCCTAACTCTGCCTTCCCCCATGTTTTACCCACCGATAGAATAATCCAGGAGGGGGAACCCATCATTATTGACCTGGGGGCCAGGTTTGAGGAATATGTGAGCGATATGAGCCGAACCTTCTTTCTGGGCCAGGAAGATATAAAGTTTAGTCAGATATACCATACTGTACTGGAAGCGGAGCTCGCCTCCCTTTCCGCCATCAAGAAGGGCATGAGTGGTGATAAGGCGGATAAATCGGCCCGGGCGATCATCGAGAGGAAAGGGTGGGGCAACTACTTTGTCCACGGGCTGGGGCATGGGGTAGGGCTCAATGTCCATGAGGAACCAACGCTTTCTCCTATATCGAACAGCACCATTTCCGAAGGGATGGTATTCACCCTGGAGCCAGGAGTATACATTGGAGGATGGGGGGGAATAAGAATAGAGGATATGGTGCTGATGGAAGGGGAAAAGTTGAACCTGCTGACCAGGACCGCTAAGTAATCCTTTCGCCCAGAGATGTTTTTTACCGAATTACCATAGAGCCTGGTTTTTTTGCTAACATAAGGGAGAATGAAGGTTGGTATTATAGGACTGCCGGGAAGCGGTAAGACCACCATCTTCAATGCCTTAACTGGAGGTAAAGTAAAAACTATTCGCTACTCTCCTTCTCTCTCCCCTAATGTAAGGGTATTCAAAGTGAATGATGAGCGTCTTTCGGTTCTTGAGGAGATATTTCACCCTCAAAAGACTACGGCGAGCGAGGTAAGCTATGTAGATGTTCCCAGCCTAACTTCTGACCGATGGACGCAGTTTTTGGGATATATAGCTACCGTCGATGTGCTGCTCCAGGTAATTCGTCGGTTTGAGGAATCTGGGTTGCCTCCCGCGGATGTAAGGAAGGATATTAAGGCTATGGACTGCGAGCTTATGCTCTCTGATCTTGCCACCATTGAGAAGAGGTTGGAGCATCTGGAGAAGGACCTAAAGGGGAAAGAGCGTGAGCCCTATCTTCGGGAGAAGGATCTGCTTTTAAGAATTAAATCAGACCTGGAGGCCAGCACTCCCTTAACAGAGCAAGGTCTATCCCCGGATGAGGCTCAGAGGTTATCCGACTACCAGTTCTTGAGCGCTAAGCCCAGACTGCTTGTTCTAAATGTGGAGGAAAGTGATATGTCGAAGGTTCCATCCCTGGAGAGAGAATTCAGCTCCTACCCCGCAGTAGCCATATGCGGAAAGCTGGAGATGGAGCTTGGCGAGTTAAGCGAGGTCGAGGCTGAAGAGTTCCGCTCCGCCCTGGGCTTAAGCGAGAGGGCAGTTGACCACATCGTTCAGCTTTCCCGGAGGCTTCTTAAGCTTATTTCTTTCTTCACCGTCAACGCAAACGAGCTTAAGGCCTGGTCTATCCAGGAGGGAACTACTGCCCTTAAGGCAGCGGGGAAGGTTCACTCCGACATGGAAAAAGGATTCATCCGAGCAGAGGTTATCACCTTTGAACACCTGGTGAAGTGTGGAAGCTTTCCTTCCGCTCGCTCAAGAGGGCTACTTCATGCCCAGGGAAAAGACTATGTCCTTCAGGATGGGGATGTGGTCAACTTTCTATTCCATGTCTGACATTTTAGGGTTGATGATTACCTTACGATTTTCCTCTTCCCCTATGCTCTGCGTGGTTACATTGAGGTTATTCATCAGAGCAAGATGAATGATCTTCCTATCAACAGGGGGCATAGGCTCCAGGGTGATGGAGGCTCCTGTTTCCTCCACTTCCTGGGCTAATCTTTGAGCTAGCCTTTGTAGACTACGTCGTCGCCGCTCCTTATAGCCTTCTACATCCACCGAGAGGGGAAATCTCTCCTTAAGCCGGTGAGCGGTAATAAGCCTCAGGAGGTATTCCAGAGAGGCCAAGGTTTGACCTCTTCTTCCGATGAGTATGCCCAAATCTTCGCCTTTGATGTTGAGGCTGCACCTTGATGCTAGGGCTCCTGCTCTCTCTACCGTGGCATCCAGGTTCATAAGCTTAAGGATATCTTCCAACATCCCCCGGGCTATGTCCCCGCTCTCATCCTCTGGCTCTTTGGGCCTCACTCTTATGCGAGCCTCCTCAGAGCCCAGTCCCAATATGCCCGATTTACTCCTCTTGAGGACCGTAACCTCCACATCATCCAGACCACAATTCAGCCTTTTCAGGGCTTCTTCTATGGCTTCATCCACCGTCTTAGCGCTTACCTCTATTTCCTCCATCTTCACCTCCTTGTATAGCCAGGATGGGGCTGGGGGCAGCCTTTCTACCTATGATGAGATATTGGGGTATCATCCGTATAAGGTTTGAGGTCATAATATACAGGACCAGCCCGCTGGGAAACATAAGGAAAATAAAGCCGAACATAAGCGGCATAAGCCATTGCATAGTTTTGGCTGTCTTTTGCTGCTGGGGGTCTATCTGAGGCTGGGTGGCCGTGGTCATCCTCTGGGTAGCCCACATGGTGAGCGCCATCAATATAACCAGTATAATATTGGGCTGAGCCAGGTTAAAGAACAAAAAATGAGCATCCAGAGGTACGGCTCCCCAGATAGATTCGGAGGAGTAGAGGTAATGAGATAGCTGAAACAACCTCTCCGGGGTGGGAGCCAGGGCCAGAAAGATGGACCCAAATACTGCCCACCATACTGGAAGCTGGACAAGCTGCCACAGGCAACCTGTGCCCATCATATTTAAGGGATTCATCACCTTGGACACCTCAGGGTCTCTTAAGATCTTATTCCTCTCCTTCTTGAGCTTGACTTTATCGTTGGCATATTTTGTCTGTATCTCCTGGAGCCTGGCCTGCACCGCTTTCATCCTTGGCTGTATGTCCTTCATCTTCTCCCGTTGCTTGACTTGAGACCGGATGAAGTTCAGGGTGAGAGGAAGGAGGATAATGTTAATGATGACGGTCAGGATGATGATGGCTACACCAAAGCTACCCCCAAAGGTGTTGGAGAGGATGATCACAAAGTTGAGCACCGGTTTAATTAATGGTTCAATAAATGAGATGTACCAGGGCATTTCTTCCTACTTTATCACCAAATGATGTTCTCCCCCCTCCCCCACCGCATGAGTTGTTCCATCCTGAGTGGTGATATAAAGCCTATCCTTGAAGGATGTAGGGTCGGAGAGGATGGAGCTTCCCAGGTCGAACTCAAAGCTTTTCCCCCCTTGCCTGGGGTTCAAACTATACATATCCCCACTATCGGTAAAGATTATGAGGCTGTCTCCCATAGCCGCGGCACAGGATCTCATAGGACTACCCGCCTCGAAATCCCACCTCTTTTGTCCGGTGTGTTTATCCAGGGCATAGAACTTGCCATCCAGAGAGCCAACATATATGGTGCCCTCAGCCAACAGGGGCTTAGCCCAAAACCAATCCTCAGCCTCGAAATCCCACCTCTTTTGTCCGGTGTGTTTATCCAGGGCATAGAACTTGCCATCCAGAGAGCCAACATATACTTTCTCCTTATCTACTTCGGCTGTGGAGGCGATAGCCCCCCCAGCCTCGAAATCCCACCTCTTTTCTCCGGTGTGTTTATCCAGGGCATAGAACCGATGATCCAGGCTCCCAAAATATATCATATCGCCGGAGATTTGGGGAGTAGACCATACCTCCCCTTCGGTCTCAAAATACCATTCACAATCTCCGCTTAAGACATCCAGGGCGTACAGCCTTTCACTGCTGCCGATGAACAAGGTGTCATCGCTCACGACCCCCCCTCCCACAATGTCTCCTTTGAGGTCTTGCTGCCACCTCGGTGATAGAATCCGGGTATCCAGGGCCAGGACCTTTCCTTTGTATGTCCCCAAATAAAGTAATCCTCCCTTAAACACAGGTGTGCTATAGATAGCATCCAACTCCTCGTCTGGGGGGTATTCCCATCGAGGCTGGGGCTTCCCTTTACTCTCTAAATCATCGAGGTCTAAAGCATAGAGCTTTCGGGCATCTACAGAGATGGTGTATAGATTCACTTTCCCTACTGTAGGGGAAGGCCATCCTTTGGGATTACTTTGTAAGTATCCTCCGCCAGTGCAACCGAAGCTAAGTATCAGCAGGGCTACTAGAGCAAAAGCTATGATGGGTCGGCTATATCTCATGTCAGGGGAGGAGGGTCAAATCCACCTTTACAAAAGGGATGGCAGCGTAAGATCCTTTTTAGAGCGAGCCATCCTCCGCGGACAGCCCCATACTTTTGTATGACCTCATGCCCATACACCGAGCATGTGGGGTAGAAGCGGCAACTAAACGGAAAGAAAGGAGAAATGGCCACCCGGTAGATGCGAATGAGGCCAAGAAGGATTAGTTTCATCATAACCTTATATCTTCAGTCCTGCCCGGGAAAGAATACCTTCTAGGGCAGATTTTAGCTTCTGGTAATCGGAAAGGGAAGTGGTGCCGCGGGCAATAATCATTATATCCCACCCTCCCTGAAGTCGAGCACCCCTTATAATCTCTCGAAGCCTTCTTTTCACCTTATTCCTCACCACCGCATTGCCTACCTTTTTCCCTACCACCAACCCATAGCGATTCCTTAGCTCCCCATTGGGCAATATTTTGACCACTAGTAGAGGATGAGAAAAGGCTCTGCCTTTCCTGGCTACCCGGGCAAACTCTCTTCTTCCTTTAAGGCTACCTTTCATGGCTATACTGTAAGTCGCCACCGCCCCTTCAGTCTTCGTCGCCTCAACACCTCTCTCCCCCCCCGCTCCCTCATCCTTCTGCGGAAGCCGTGTACTTTAAATCTGTGCCTCTTTTTAGGTTGATATGTTCTCTTAGGCATGTAAGCTCGGGACTATCATACCCCCTTGCCTTCCCCCAAGTCAAGCTGCTTGACTTGGGGGGGTAATTCCTGATATATTTCACTTCAAATGAAGCGAGGATATAGCTTCGACGAACTGGCTATAGTCCCGGGGAATACCACCCGAAACCCAGAGCAAGTAGAGGTTAGTTTCAGGCTGAAGGACTTCGTCTTTTCTATCCCTGTCTGGGCAGCAGCCATGGATAGTGTGGTGGACCCCGACTTTGCCTCCTTGATGCATGACATGGGAGGGTTAGGGGTTCTGAACCTGGAGGGGATAAATGCCAGGTATGAGCATCCTGAATCAGTACTGGAGGAAATAGCGTGTGCCCCCGATGATAAGTCCACTTTGATGCTACAGAAAGTATACGCGGAGCCCATAAAGGAGAATCTCATCGGGGAGAGGATAAGAGATATAAAAGCCAGGGGCAGCATATGCGCAGTTTCCATCACTCCCCAGAATGCAAAGCGTCTTTCTCCTTTAGCTTGCGAGGCGGGGGCAGATATGATAGTGGCGCAATCCACCGTCACCACTGCCCGGCATATATCTAAGAGCTACCGCGGCCTTATCTTCTCTGAGCTTTGCGCTAGTTTAAAGGTTCCGGTAGTGGTGGGCAACTGCGTCAGCCATGACTGTGCCTTAGAGCTAATGAGAGAAGGAGTGTGGGGGATACTGGTAGGTGTGGGCCCAGGGGCAGCCTGCACTACCCGGGAAGTTCTGGGTATTGGCGTCCCTCAGGCAACGGCGACCATGGATTGCGCCGCCGCCCGAGACAAGTATGTTAAGGAGACGGGGAGATATGTGGCCATCATAACTGACGGCGGCATTCAGAAGAGTGATGACTTATGCAAGGCCTTTGCCTGTGGGGCAGATGCAGTGATGTTGGGAGCTATTCTGGCTCAGGCAGAGGAAGCCCCCGGAAGGGGCTATCATTGGGGAATGTCTACCCCTCACCCCAACCTCCCTCGAGGGGCCAGGGTGCAGGTGGGGACATACGGTTCTCTAAGGCAGATATTGTTTGGTCCTACCTCAGATAATCTGGGCCGGCAGAACCTCATAGGAGCTCTCAAAACTTGCATGGGGCTTTGTGGCGCCGCCAACCTTCAGGGGATGCACCATGCAGAGTTGATCATTGCTCCGGCCATAAAAACGGAGGGAAAGTACCTCCAGCTTAAACATCAGGGAGAATAAATCCCTTCCCCCTTCAGTCGGCTTAGCCACTGGGGAAGGTTCAGCCTTCTCTGTAACACAAAGCCCACATAGCGCTCAAGCGTGCTTTCTACCTCCGATGAAAGCTCCGGGCTCAATTTTAGCCGGAGGGCGGTATCGAGGTTGACCCTCTCCAGGAAACGTAACACCTTTAAGCCTTCCATGGATAGAGAGTAAGCTTGCTCAGTCGAGCATGAGGGACAGACCATACCTCCCTGATGAGGGCTGAAGAAGTTCATCTGGGGCTTGAGGGAGGAGGAGCATATAACGCAGCGGTGGAGCTCAGGATGAAATCCAAGATAAGAAAGAAGGTGAAGCTCAAAGTAACGGAGGATGACCTCATTTGGAAAAACGCATAGGAAGGAAAGGGATGATGAGAGTAGTTGGAATAGAGGAGTGTTCTCCACCCCCTCCAGGGTAGACTTGTCCACCAGCTCAGTAAGGTACAGGCCACAAGAAATGCGCCACAGATTCTCCTTAAGAGGAGTGAAGCTATCCAGTATCTCCTTCTGGATGATGGTGTTGAAGGTTCTTCCCGGGTACACCTGCACCCTGCTTAAGGTCAAGGGCTCTAGATGGAGCTTGCTTTTTAGCCTTTGAGCTCCGGCTACCCTGGCTTTGACCTTACCCTTATCTTTGGTATAAAGGGTGACCAGGTTATCTGCCTCAGCAAATCTGGCCCTTTTGAGGGTTATCGCCGTAGTCGTGTATTCTCGCCGCATCTGGGAGCGAACTCCCCCCTCCCTTCAATGGCTTTACCTATCGTGATCTCATCAGCATACTCCACATCGCTGCCAAAGGGAAGACCCACCGCCAGTCGACTGATCTTAGCCCCTAACGGAGAGATAAGGCGGTAGAGGTACAGGGCGGTGGTTTCACCCTCCATATTAGGGTTGGTGGCCAGGATGATTTCTCGGATTCCTCCTTCCCTGACCCGGGACATAAGCTCGGCTATTTTCAGGTTATCGGGTCCTATCCCGTCAGTAGGGGAGAGGACACCATGGAGAACATGGTACACTCCATCATATTTTTGACTTTTCTCTATAGCCTCAACATGGACCGGCCCCTCCACTACGCAAATTTTAGTGTGGTCTCGCCCCTGGGATGAGCAGATAGCGCAGGGGTCAACCTCAGTGATGTTTTGACATATAGAGCACAGAGAAATTTTTTGCTTTGCCTCGGCGATGGATTGAACAAGCGAGAGCACATCTTCTTTAGGAGAGCGAACCAAAAAATAAGCTAGCCTTTGAGCGGTTTTAGGACCGACCCCAGGCAGTTTCGTGAGCTCCTGGATGAGGCGGTTTACGGCGATTATACCCCCTGGAGGCCACCCGTAATTTGGGCCAGCCGCTCTGAGGTAAAGCGTTGTAATTTTTCTATAGCCTCATTCACGGCAATGAGCACCAGGTCCTCCAGAATTTCTGTTTCCTCAGGGTTCACCAGCTCAGGGGAGATAACTATCTTCTGGAGCCTTTGCGTCCCATCCATGGTGGCTACCACTGCCCCACCCCCGGCACTTCCTGTAACCTCCAATGTCCCCAGTTCCTCCTCCACCCGAGACAGTTTTTGCTGCATCTTCCTGGCCTCACGAAACACCTTTTTAGTCATCGCTTTGTACGATCTTTCCTCCCATTTTTAATGCTGCCTCCACCAGGTGTCCCTTACCGAGGGATCTTTCCCTGGATTCCTGTTCGGGCTTGAGAGCGCAGCACACCTTTAAGGAGACACCAAACTTTTCCGCCAGCTTTTCCTCCACCAACCGCCGATATCTGGGGTTGTCTACTTTCTCCTGGTGGAAGGGGAACTGAAAGCCTATGGTTAGAGTGTTGTCGCTACTTAAGTCCAGGGGTTCAGATACTCCTCGAAGATAGGAATCTATCCTGGTTCCGCGAAGCGAACCTATAAATTCCCCCCATTCCTCTTTAATGTGCTCAAGGAGGGTATGCTCCACCACAGGAAGGCTTAAGTCACCTTCAGCTTGGACTGCCTGTAGGAAGGCTAGTTCCAGAGGAAGAGGGGAATAATCCCGGGAATTCACTTCACTGAACAGTTTAACCGCCCTGGATATCTCAGAGAGGCTCATACTTGAGGCTATTTCGGTGAGCCTTTCCCTTTCCGAAGGCCCAAGCTCCAGAACATCTTCGGCCTGACATTTCACCACCAGGACATTTCCCAGATATTCAGCAGTTCGGAGGCCAAACTGCCTGAGGTTAATTCCACCCTGGGCCACCTGGTTTATTATTCTTATACCTTGAGAAATGTTCTTATCCCCTATCTGTTTTACCAGCTCCTCCACCCTGGCATCGAAGGAAAAACCCAGCATTTCCTTAGCCTGATCCAAATGTACGTTCTCCCCATAGTAGGCCGTAAGCTGCTCCAGGATGTTTTCCGCATCTCTCAAGCTTCCACCGCTGGCTTTGGCGATGACCCTGTCCACTCCCGGGTGGAGAGAAATTCCCTCCTCCTGACAGATATGCGCAAGCCTTAGAGCTATCGCCGCAGAGGAGAGGAGGCGAAAGTCAAACCTCTGGCAGCGGGAAAGGATGGTAAGCAAGACTTTATGTGGCTCAGTGGTAGCCAGGATGAAAATAACGTGAGGAGGAGGTTCCTCCAGGGTTTTAAGCAGAGCATTGGAGGCGGCATCGGTGAGCATGTGGACTTCATCTATGATATACACCTTATACTTCAGATTAGCAGGGGAGAAGCCTATCCTTCCCTTAAGCTCCCTTATATCATCAATTCCTCGATTGGAGGCAGCATCGATCTCCACCACATCCAGGGCTCTACCGTAAGTTATGCCCTGACAGGCATCGCACTCATTACAGGGTTCCCCGGGTTCAGCCTTAAGACAATTTACCGCTTTAGCCAGTATTCTGGCCGTGGAAGTCTTTCCTGTTCCTCGGGGACCGCAGAACAGATAGGCATGAGCTACCTTTCCTGATTTAAGAGCCTGGTTTAAGGTTTGGGTTATGTGCTCCTGTCCCACCACTTCACTTAAAGTTTGGGGACGCCATTTACGATACAGGACTTCGGGCATCTAACCCTAATTATATCCCAAACTTTGCCCGATCGGAAAACGGTCTTATTTTCTATCCTTAGCCTTGTTGAAACTGGCGCTTATTGCCTTCACGAGGAGAGCTCGAAGCCCTCCCTCTTCGAGGCGAAGGAGACCTTCAGCAGTTGTCCCCCCTGGAGAGGTTATCTTATTTCTTAAGGCGGCAGGGTGAAATCCGCTCTCCTGCATAAGATAGACCGTTCCTATAACTGTTTCTGTCACCAATCTTTGCCCCGTTTCCCAGGGCAATCCAACATATACTGCTGCCTCGATAAGGGATTCTAAAATCAGGAGGATGAAGGCGGGGCCACTAGCACTCACTGCGGTAGCCATATCGATAAACCCTTCCTCAGGGACGAATATTTCCTCACCCAGGAGGGTAAAGATGTACCTTGCTCTCTCCCTCCGGTCATCGCTTACGCTGGGAGTACCTGTCCATACAGTTATTCCTCTCCCTACCTGTGCGGGCAGGTTAGGGATGGCCCGCACCACGATGTTATGTTCCAACCCCTGGCACAGACTAAAAAGGTCCATCCCCGCGGCGATGGAGATGAATAGCTTATCTTCCTCTACATTTCCTTTTATTTCTTCCATTACCCTACCCATATCTTGAGGTTTTACTGCCAGTACTACCACTTCTCCTTCATCTACCGCAGTGGAGTTTTTTTCTGCCCCTCTTATCCCATATTCTCGTTGAAGGTAATGGAGCCTCCTTGCATCTATATCGCTTACGATTATACTCTCCGGGGGAACTTCTTCTCCCCTTAGCATTCCCTTTATCATGGCTTCAGCCATCTCCCCACCACCAATGAAGGCAATCCTCATCCTCTTCTTCATTGTTATCAATCCATAGTAGCTTACAAAACGTGATAGATCAAATTATTATGAACGGTAGGAACCTGTAACAATTTGGTCGGTGAACAGGCACCCCCCATCACGTCATTGCGAAGGGCGAAGCCCTGAAGCAATCTGGGCGGAGAAGGAAAACGACAATGAGATTGCTTCACGGAGTTTATCCTGAGCTAACAGAAGACGAAGGCTCGCAATGACCCAGGACTTTTCAAGGCTCACCAACAAAAATGATACAGAAACGTAGGTAAATTCGATAAATTGACTTTGGTACAATAGTGGGGTAAAATAGCTTCATGCAATCGAGCCTTATCGGCAAGATTGAAAAGGCAAGGCGATACTCCACTGAAAAAAATCGTATTCTTTTTCTGGATTTTACTTCCTCTTTTCGTGGTGAGCATGGCGATTACAATGTCTACTATAAGCAAGGAAAATGGAATTGCTCCTGTGCTTTTTTCTCTCAATGGGGGACATGTAGTCATGTTATGACGCTACAGAAGATATTAGAGGAGATGTTACCTCCGGAGGCTGCTCGGTACCCCCAGCACTGATTTTTTCCCTATTTACTTTCCTATCAGAACACATATATTACGAGAGAAGTTCTTTATGGGAAAGTGATAGACTCTTTCGGCTTGTATATTGATGACTCTAAAACCAACCTTGGTTAGTAGTTTTCGTAGCTCACCATAAAAGAAAAGATAATAGTAGCGATAGAGAGTTTTATCTTTTATCTTCCAGGGTACTTTTTGCTGTTGGGATTTGAACCAAAATCTTGGCTGTCCACGGTTCCATACCGTAAGAAAAGCTTCACCACCAGGCTTTAATACCCGCCTTAATTCCCGGAAGGCCTCTTCTCCCTCCTTTTGACCCTGGATATGGTGATAAGTAGCTACCGCTACTGCCCAATCGAAGGCGTTATCGTGGAAAGGCAAGGAGCAAGCATCGGCAGCTATCAGATGGGCGTGAAAGTCGAACTTCCGTGAATATCTGACTGCTCTATCTAGCATAGCTAAGGAAAAATCTACCCCGAAGAGTTCAAAATTTTGCCTGAAGGGTAAGAAATCGGCACCCTGGGCGCAGCCCACATTTAGCAAGCTGCCGCCCTGCCACCTTTGAGCTAGCTCTTCCAGCTCTTCTCTAAACCTGGACCAATGCCTAACCCCATACCAGCTCTCGGCTATCTGGTCAAAGACTTCCCTGTTTGTACTCATAAAAAGCTTTTTGCTAAACTTTAGCATATTACATGGTAAGGAAGATATCTCGCACTATTTCCGGGGTAACACCGGTGGCGGTGATGGCCAAGCCCTTCCCTTGCCCGGGTAGGTGCGTTTATTGTCCCAGCTCTCCGGAGGCACCAAAGAGCTACACCGCAGAGTCACCAGCCGTCCTTCGAGGTAGAAAATGCAACTTCGAACCAAAAAAACAAGCGGAACTAAGGCTTAAAATGTTGACTGATATGGGACATGCCACCGATAAGGTGGAGCTTATCATTATGGGAGGCACCTTTCTGGCCTATCCTTTAGAATACCAGTATCAATTTATTAAAGATTGTTACGATGGCCTGAATAACATCCCTTCTTGCGACCTGGAAGAAGCCAAGAATTTGAATGAGACTGCTCAGCATCGCTGTGTCGGGCTATGTATAGAGACCAGACCCGACTTTTGTGGGGAGAAGGAGATAAAGCATATGCTTAACTTTGGCGTGACCCGCGTGGAAATTGGTGTGCAAACCCTGGACGATGAGATCCACAAGTTGACCAAAAGGGGGCATGGGGTGGTAGAGATTATTTCCGCCACCAAATCCTTGAGGGACTACGGATTTAAGGTCTACTACCACTGGATGCCCGGTTTGCCTGGGTCAACGCTCGAGCATGACCTCACGCTATCACAAAAGTTGTTTTGGGATGAACATTTCCGCCCTGATGGGCTGAAGCTTTACCCTACCCTGGTGATTAAAGGAAGTGAACTGGAAGGCTGGTACAGGGATAACCGCTATCAACCTTATAATGACCAGGAGATGATAGATTTACTGGTGAACATCAAAAGCTTAATTCCTAAGTATGTCAGAATTGCCAGGCTTATGCGAGACATACCCGGTAAATTCATCATCGCTGGCAGCAAGGATCTGGCCCTTCGGGAAACCGTGAGGAAGAGGATGAATGAACTAGGCAGGCATTGTAGCTGTACTCGCTGTCGAGAGTATGGACATCGCCTCAAGAGTGGCTTTGAGATGGGCCAGCCTTATTTAACCAGGCTAAATTATGAGACCTACGGAGGCAAAGAAATATTTCTTTCCTATGAGGATGAGAATGAAACCCTGTTTGGCTTGCTCAGGTTAAGAATAAATAGCCGCTTAGCCCTGGTGAGAGAATTGCATGTTTTCGGCCCTGAGCTTCCTTTAGGTGAAAGGCAGGACCAGGCTGCCCAACACAAAAGCTCAGGGGAGAAATTGCTCCGAGAAGCGGAGAGAATTACCTACGAAGAATTTCATATCCGGAGCTTGCATGTCTTAAGCGGCGTCGGAGCTAGAGATTATTTCCGCAACTTCGGCTATCACCAGGAAGGTGCCTATATGGTCAAAGAGCTTGACCGAGTTTAAGTTTTACAGTTATCCTTCTCACTTACAGTTGAGCTACCACCCGGGAATAACCATCCACCATACTTCGTATCACCTCGGCAGCACTTACGACTTCTTTTATCATCCCTGCCACTACTCCGCAGTACGCCTCCCCACCCTCCAGATCTCCCTCTAAACTTCCCCTTCTCGACCTTGAGAGGCCGATGAAAGCCTGTAGTTCCGAAGCTTCAGCACCCCGGCTCTCCATCTCCAGAACTTTGCTGGTGAATTCATTCCTCAGGGCTCGGGTAGGCCCCAGTTTTCTTCCCGTAATTACCGTCCCGGTGTCGGCGGCCTCCACTATCCTCTTCTTAAAATTGAGATGGGCAACACACTCATGGGTAGCCACAAAACGGGTACCCATCTGCACTCCTTGTGCCCCTAAGGCTAGAGCAGCCACCAAGCCACGGGCATCAGCTATCCCTCCTGCTGCCACCACGGGTATGTTCACTGCATCCACCGCCTGGGGAACCAACACTAAGGTGGGAAGCTCATCCAGACCATTGTGTCCTCCTGCCTCATAGCCTTCAGCAATGACTGCATCTACTCCCTCATCTTCAGCCTTTTTAGCGTGCCTGACTGAGGCTACCACATGAAGTACTTTTACCCCTGCTTCTTTGAGGTAGTGGGTATAAGCCTTAGGACTTCCGGCAGAAATGGTGACTGCCGCGACCTTCTCCTCAATGACTATATCTATCTGCTCCCTGGTAGTAGTGAGAAGGGGAAAGTTCACCCCGAAGGGTTTGGGGGTAAGCTCCCTGGTTTTTTGTATCTGACGGCGCAAATTCTCTACCATATTGTCTTCAGGCTTAGCCCCAGCATTGGCTACGATTAAGCCTAACCCTCCAGCATTGGAGACCGCCGCGGCCAACTCTGGATTACATATCCAGGTCATCCCCCCCTGGATTATGGGATATTCAATACCCAAAACATCACATAATTTGGTCTTTCTCATAAAACTCCCCCTTTTCAGTGTGCCCCCAAGCGAATTCGAATCGCTGTTCCCGGCTTGAAAGGCCGATGTCCTGGGCCACTAGACGATGGGGGCAATTTCCCTTTTAGTGTGTAAGTCGCTTAAGCTTTTTAGCTCTGTCCAATATCGACCAATGTTCCACAGGCTGTGGGCATCGCTTCCGCTTAAAAGAAGAAGATTATAATCTTTAGCTGCTCTTTGTATTTTCTCCTGGTCCATCTTCCAGTCATGAAATAAGTTTCTTACCTCGATGCCCTGAAGCTCCTGAGCATGTTTTTCCAGATAGTCCTCAAAATCTCCCGGATGACCAGGATGAGCCAAAAATCTGAAGGTAGACTCCTTAAGGTATAGCTCCACTACCTGCACCCTATCATCGATGTCTATTTCCTGACCGGGTATAACCAGGATCTCTCCGGGGAAATATTCCCTTACTAGTTCCGCCACCCTATATCCATACTCCTTATTATGATGCTCAGTGATACCAATCCCCTGTATTCCCCTCCTCTTGACATGAGCCACAATCTCCCCCACCACTTCCCTATTCGGGGGAGAGAGGGTAGCTTCCCAAGGATGGGTGTGTAGATCAAGCTTCACTAGTTAAAAGTATACTCGGCCTGAAAGATAATTACCATTTGCCCCTTGGAGGAGAAAAGGACACATCTTGAGGCCGAGGAGCTTTCCGAAAAGAGAGCGTATCTTTCTAAAAGCGATGCCCACTGCCCTGTTGCAGCTCTTTCCTCTTGCCAGAACAAAAGGAAGGAATAGAGGAAGACTATGGCGAGGAGGTGAGGTGCGAAAGGAAAGAGGTGTATCCTGGATATCCCTGAGCTAAATCTCCAGCTTCCACTTGCACCACATATCGTTGGGATGGTGGTCGGGAGGGCAAACAATGCAGCTGACCTTAATATCAGGGTCGACTTCTGAGGCCAGAGCTTGAAAGTAGGCTATGCCGGGGCTTTTACAGGGGTATTCCGGTCTCCCCTTTCTTAGCCTGGCTTTCTGAGCAGAACAGGAGGAATTACCGTAGGTAACGCTCCGTTCACTTTTCTCTAAGAGTTGAAAGTTTTCCTCCAGGAATTTCTCAGGGACAAATTCCATCACCTTCATGACTCCGGGTATGCCTTTCTCAGTTATGTTAAACAGTTTCTTGATTCCCCTTCCCTGTGACCTCCCTACCCCCGCTAGCATCTTCAATTCAAGCTCAGAAGCAACCTTAAGGCCGTATTCTTCCTCGAGGACGTTCCTCCATCTTTGATGGAGGCTCCCCCAGAACCACATGGTAAGGTTTACCAATTCCTTGAGCTTAACCGGGGAAAGTTCATCTAATACGCTCATAAACTACCTCCTAAGTGATGGATCTGCTTTATCCTTTCAAGCTGAGGCCCAATACCGGGGCTGGCCCGAGGGTGAAAGTCCTCCTCCTCGCTGAATTCTCTGTTCAGGAGCACATCAAATATCGCTTTCACGGAATGCGAAATCGCCCCCAAGTCATATCCTCCCTCTAAACTGAATACCATTCTTCCCTCACAAAATTCCCCGGCCAACTGCTTTAGTATGCTGGTCATCTGGGAGAATCCCTTAACGCTCACCTGCATGCCACCGATAGGGTCAGCAAAGTGAGGATCAAACCCGGCGGAGACCAAAATAAGTTGAGGCTTAAAACGCCGGGTGATAGGCACCAGAATCTCCTCAAACACCCTGATGTACTCTTCATCCCCACATCCCGAAGGAAGGGGAACATTGACCGTTGCTCCCTTTCCCTCCCCCACCCCTATATCTTCCATGCTTCCTGTTCCAGGATAAAAAGGGTACTGGTGAGTGGAGAAGTAGAGCACCCGGGGATCAGAATAAAAGGCTTCAGCAGTGCTATTTCCGTGGTGTACATCAAAGTCGCAAATAAGGATACGCGAAACAGCGAGGTTATTCAGGGCATATCGAGCAGCAATAGCAACATTGTTAAACAGACAAAAGCCCATGGCTCGCGTGCGGGTGGCATGATGTCCTGGTGGTCGAACCAGAGCAAATGCTGAAGCTAATTCCTCCTCCATAACTGATCTCATCCCCCCTATGACCCCACCCACAGCATAGGTTGCCGCTTCATAGGAGCGGGGCGAAGTTATGGTATCCGGGTCCAGCCATCCGCCAAAGGCGGCCGTACTTTTTACCCTCCGGATATGATCTTCGCAGTGGCAAAGGAGAAGGTCATCTTCTGAGCAGAGCTCAGGTTTAACCAAACTTAGCTCATTTAAAATACCCCTCTCCCCAAGGTAGGAGATGATCGAAGTCAGCCTCTGGGAATTTTCCACATGACCCCCGGTATCATGCTCCAGGTAAATAGGGTCATAGACCAGGCCCACCTTTGTTGACATCATTCTCCGCCCCCATTATAATCCAGAAATACTTTGTTCAAGAAATGATAGAGGTAAGATGGCACGGCCGAGGGGGGCAAGGGGCAGTGACCTCAGCGGAGCTGGTAGCCCATGCCGCCATAGGGGAAGGAAAATATGCTCAATCCTTTCCTAGCTTTGGTCCAGAAAGAAGAGGGGCACCGGTAGCTGCCTTTCTCAGGATATCCGATGATCCCATAAAAGTAAGGGCAGCCATCTATGATCCAGATATAGTGGTGGTCCTTGACCCCAGACTTCTCAAGGTGGTAGAGGTAACCTCTGGACTTAAGCCTGAGGGAAGGCTGGTGCTTAATACCAAAAGATCACTCAAGGAGGTAAAATCCCAATTTTCAACATATAAAGTAGCCGTGGTCGACGCCGCCCGGATTGCCCGGGAAACCCTGGGGCTCCCTATTACCAACACGGTGATGATTGGCGCATTGCTCAAGGCAGAAAATCTGGTGGAGATTTCGTCCTTGGCCTCACCTCTGGAGGTCAGGTTTGGAAAGGCGGCTTCCCGGAATATAGAGGCCTTAAGGAAAGCCTATGAACAGACTGAGGTAGGAGGCTTAAGTTGAACCACAAACTCAGTTGGAGAGAACTTGAGGCAGGATGCATCCTGACCCAGCCAGGTAGCGCTTCCCAGTATTGCACTGGTGATTGGCGATCCAGGAGGCCTGTCCTGGATGAAGAAAAATGTAATAAATGCGGCCTGTGCTGGCTTTACTGCCCTGAGGGGGCAATTACCTTGAAGGAAGATGGTAGCTACGAGACCAACCTCTTCTACTGTAAAGGATGTGGAATTTGCGCTCATGAATGCAAACAGGGGGCCATAACAATGGTGGAGGAAGAAGAATGAGGAGAGTAGCCTTAGAGGGCTCATTTGCCGCGGCTGAGGCAGCGAGGATAGCCGACGTAGATGTCATCGCCGCCTATCCCATTACTCCCCAGACCCACATCGTGGAAAGATTGGCCGAGATGGTGGCCGATGGGGAGCTTGACGCTGAGTATATAGATGTGGAATCAGAGCACTCGGCCCTGAGCTGTCTTCTGGGGGCCTCAGCAGTGGGGGCTAGAACCTTCACTGCTACTGCCGGACAGGGCCTGGAGCTGATGCATGAAGTGCTATATATTGCTTCCTCCATGAGGCTACCCATCATCATGGCAGTGGCCAACCGAGCTTTATCTGCTCCGCTTAGCGTGTGGGGAGATCATTCTGACGCTATGGCGGTGAGAGACTCCGGCTGGATCCAGGTGTTCGCTGAGAACAGTCAGGAGGTATCCGACCTCATCTTGTGGGCCTTTCGAGTGGGCGAAGATAGAAAGGTGCTCTTCCCGGTAATGGTTCACCTGGATGGATTTCATATCTCCCACGTGACTGAGCCAGTATTACTGCCCGATAAGGAGGAAGTAGATAGGTTCCTTCCTCCCTACTGCTACCCTCTCCCCTTGGACCCGGATCGCCCGGTGACCATGGGCGCCTACGGTCCTCCGGAAATCTACTCCGAGGCCAAGAAAGCCCAGGAAGTCGCCCTCAGAGAAAGTAAGGAGGTGATCCTTAGGGGATGGGAAGAATTCCGTGACGCATTTGGGCGCTCCTACTCTCCTGTGGAGCTACACCCTCCCCAGGGGGCCAAAACGCTGCTTTTGACCATGGGAAGTTTTAGCGAAACGGCTCAATTGGCCGTAGACCAGAAGAGAAGAAAGGGGGAGGATGTGGGACTTTTGAGTATAAGGCTATGGAGGCCCTTTCCTTTCGAGGAGCTCTCCGGGGCAGCAAGAGACGCCCACACCCTCATCATCTTCGACCGCTCCATTTCCTTTGGAGGCCCGGGAGGACCGGTGGCTTGTGAAGTCAAGTCTGCCCTGTACTCTGAACAGAGGAGGCCAAAGGTGGTGAGCTTCATTGGGGGGCTGGGGGGAAGGGATGTTTCCCAGAAAGAATTTGAACAAATGATAGATAGGGGGGTGGAGATAGTCGAAAAAGGCTCCTTGGGAATGTATGAGACTATAGGGATAAGAGATTGAGAATGGAGGAAAAGCTTGTCAAATTCGGCCGCCAATCGGTAAGCACCAGGGAATACTTCGCTCCGGGCCATCGTGCTTGTGTAGGGTGCGGAGAGGCACTGGCGGTAAGGCTCGCCCTGAAGGCCCTGGGGGAAAATGTGGTCATTGCCACTGCCACAGGATGCATAGAGATAATCTCCTCCTGTCTTCCTCAGACCTCCTGGAGAGTCCCCTGGATCCATACCCTGTTTGAGAATACTGCCGCGGTGACCTCAGGGATAGAGGCAGGTTTTAAGGCCCTGCAGAGGAAGGAAGAGCTACCCTCAAAGAGGATCTACTGTGTGGCCATGGCTGGAGATGGGGGAACCTCCGATATAGGAATCCAGGCTCTTTCCGGGGCTTTAGAGAGAGGCCATGATTTCCTGTATCTTTGCTATGATAATGAAGCCTACATGAACACCGGCATCCAGCGGTCGTCGGCCACTCCTTATGGAGCTTTTACCACCACTGCCCCCCCTGGTAAACTCAGCATTGGGCAGATTACCTGGAAGAAGAACATGGTGGCCATCGTCGCTGCCCATGACATTCCCTACGTGGCCACTGCCTGCCCCAGCTATCCCTTTGATCTGATAGACAAGGTCAGAAAGGGAGCAGAGATTAAGGGCCCCGCATACGTACATATACTTTCTCCCTGTCCTACAGGGTGGAGGTACTCTACTGAGCAGACCATAGAGATAGGAAAGCTGGCCGTAGAGACAGGTATCTTCCCTCTATACGAGGTGGAGGAAGGAAAGTATAAGATGAACGTAGATCGCCCCGAACTTAAACCTATCCGGGAATACCTGGAACTTCAAGGAAGGTTCAGGCATCTACCCGATGAGGAGATCGAGAAGATTCAACAGCGGGTGGAGAAGGAGTATCATAAAGTCAAGGATAAGTGCGGGGTGTAGCGCAGGGGTTAGCGCGCATGGTTTGGGACCATGAGGTCGGAGGTTCAAATCCTCTCACCCCGATTATCCAAAACAGCGTTACGATGAGCTACCCCCACGGTGTACTGTCTCCTTAGCCAAGAAGGCAAAGGAAGCTATGGTCAAAAAGAGGAGGGCAGCACTGAAGAAAAGGGGGGTATTCAAACCATAAGCGTCCTTAAGCAAACCAAGAGTAATGGGGCCAAGGACAAAGCCGATATCACTGGCCAGACGGTAGAGAGCCATGGTATTTTCGTAACCTCCAGGTGGGGCTACATCGGCGGCATAGGCAGTGGGGACAGGCCCACTGAATCCTCTACCTATTCCTAAGATTACAGCGCTCATAAGGTAAATGGAGTAGCTATTGCCGAGGGCGAACATCACCAATCCCAAGGCAGCAATAATTCCCCCGGGGACAATAATGAGCTTACGTCCGAAGCGATCGGAAAGCCTCCCGGCTATAAAGACGAGGATAAGCTGCATGACAGCAACCAAGGTGAGGCACAATCCTATCTGTCCCCTTCCCAGGTCAAGGCGCTCATAGCCAAGAAGGGGAACTATAGTTAGCTGGCTACCCGACAAGGTGAAAAGGGTAGCCAGGGCTACCCCCGAGACAAGCAGAAAATTGACATTTCGGAGCGGTGCCCTTAGACCTGGTGAAGTATTCACCCTCGAACCTGAGTTAGTGGACACTTTTGGTAGCGACACCCTTCCCTTTGTTTCGGGTATGCGTAGACAAAGCCATAGTGTAGTCAGAAAGGAAAGTCCTGAAAAACAGAAGAAAACCTCTCTATCGCCAAAATACTCCCCGATGAAGCCACCCAGCGTTGGTCCTAAAGACGAGCCAATGAGAAGACACCCCCAATAAATACTCATGTCCCGCCCCCGATTGGCGGGTGTGCTGAGCTCACTGATGACTATAATTGCTGCCACGCTGAACAGGGCTGATCCCAAGCCTTGCAGGAAGCGGAACAGGACTAACTGCCAATAGTCAGTAGCCATCCCACAGGCAAGGGCGCTCAGGGCTACCACCAGGGGGCCAAAGATGAGCAAAGGACGACGACCAAGCTTCTGGGCAAACTGCCCGGCAGGAATATCCATGGCTGCTCGAGCAGCCCCATAGATGGTGATAAGAAGCCCTAGCTTTGTTCCGGTTGCAGTGGCCTCAACCCCTAGAGATTGGATGTAGGGAGGCATGATAGGGCCGATAAAACCCACTCCCATCATGAACAATAATTCTCCCAGGCTCAGGGTGACCAAGACCTCGTTTTGCCTGAAAAAACTTAGGGCCCTATCCGGCATGATTAGCTATCTGAGAGGGTCAATAAAGCTTGGAGCTCTTTGGCCGATAATTTCCCTTGCTCTCTCATACACCTGGTCAAACTTCTCCCCACTGCTCTGAAAATAGCTAACCCCTTTTTCAGTATGGGAAAGATGAAGGCCCCTGGCCTGTCTCAATAGCCTGATATGTACCATGGCCTCAGTAGCCGCCAAAGGGTTGAACTCACAGGGATTGACCGGGATATCGAAGTAATAGGGCATGGTAGCAATCTCCCATACGCTCCTGGGCCTGCGGCAAGCCTGATAGGTTAGATAGAGACGATGGCGGTGATATCGTTTGAGGAAAGCTACCCGTCGCTTAAGGTCCCTGATGTTACTTCCGTGCCCGGGTAGAACCAGAGCTACATCCTTGAGCCTCTCCAGACCTTCAAGCGTGTTTAAGTAAGTAGCAAGGTCATCTGGATGAGGAGTGATGGGATGAAGGAGGACATCACCACCCAGGAGTATCTTCTCCCTATCATCTTCTTCTCCTACAAGAAGGCTTATTCCCCCCGGGGAGTGACCCGGGGTATGCCTTACAAAGATAAATTTACTCTGATAGCCATCCATCGGGAGCCATCCCTCTTCGAATATCGGCTGGTCCACCTTTAATGAGAAATCACTCATGCCCCAGGCAGAGCTGGACTGAGCAGAAGGGAGGGGAACTCCCATGGCCAAAAATTTAGGCCGACTCATAATCCACTCCTTGGCCATGTTCCAGGGATTACATATCTCATCGGTATCCAGGAGATGAGCCATTACCCTGGCCCGGCTCTTTTCTAATACCACCCGGCTCATAGAAAAGTGATCCAGATGACCATGAGAGATGAGGAGAAGCTCAACATCCTTAAGACTGTATCCGGCAGCCTTTAGCCCGGTAGCAAGCTCAAGTTCACTATGCTGGTCTGATAGGTCTCTCACTTTGGGGGGAATTCTCTGGTTTCTCCAATAGTAGAAAGCCTGCTTGGCTAGACCAGTAGGAATTCCCGTATCCACCATGGTCAAAAGCCGATCCTCAATGAGATAGATATGGGTTGGGCCAGGGCCGATGACAGCAGGGCAAAAAGTGGTGATCTGAGTTAATTTCCTCCCCTTAGAGAGGATATACTGCTTGACCCTTCCACTTCCTAGATCAGAATTCGGCCTGATAATTCTTCCCTGTCTATCCATAACTTACCTTCACCTTCCTGGGCCGATCGATCTCCTCAAAGCACAGGTAAGACAAAAAACTTTCCCCTTCTTTAAGAATATCCCCCCATATAATGGGGGGAAATAACTAGTGCATGGTCTAAGGTCGGGCTACCCCTGTCCCTTTCAGACCTGGAGCGTCCTTGTAAACTTATCTATACAAAGCTCAAACCTTTGGCTGTACTCCCTCTCGTGCTGGGAGATAAATCCTTTCCACCTTGGATTTGCCTTCACGTTCGCCTCCACAGAGGTCCCGACATCCACCTTCATCCCCTTTGCCAGCGCTTGCCGGGCTAAGCTTCGAACTCGGTCTTCCGCCCCCCTTTTCATCTCTTCATAAGCCTTCTCCTTCCCCTCGCCATAGCTCTTCCTTAGACGCCCGAGTTCCTTCAGCGTATGCTCCAGGTAAGGGTAATTGCTGCCTTCCTTCAAAGTTTCTATGGCTAACATAGCTTTACAAGAGGACGCAAACTCATCCTCACCGCCTTCAAGCGATAGAGAATCTAACACCCTCTTTTGCGCCCCCTTCAGTATCCAGGTTGGTTTTTCCTTAAGCGCAAGCCAAAGTTCATCTGTAGATATACCCCTAGTGAAATAACTGGCCAGAAGAGATTCAAGCCACCGAGTTTCCCTCAGTCTCTCCTTTTCCTCTGAGGAAGGCTCTTCTATCCCCTCCAGCTTTTGTCTGGCCAGAGGTGAGAGCTCAAAATCCTCCTTCATTATCCTAATAACCAAAGCTTCGATGAGGCAAAGAGGAGGAAGATGAAACAAAAAATATAAGGGACTAAACAGGCCCAAAGCCAGAATTCCCTATCCTTTAGTACTCTCCGTACCCTCCTCCTGGGGGCATGGGGGGCATAGCCTTTTCTTTCTCGGGGATATCAGTCACCAGGGCTTCAGAGGTCAGGACCATCATTGCGGCACTGGCACCATTCTGAAGGGCTGCATTCACTACCTTGGCCGGGTCGATGATCCCCTCCTTCACCATGTCCACAAATTTGCCGTTTTGGGCATCATAGCCCACGCCTTCAGGGCTTTCCTTGACCTTATTCAGTATCACTGCCCCCTCCTGACCGGCGTTCTGGGCAATCCACAACATGGGTTCTTCAATGGCCTTCTTAACTATGGCTACTCCGGTGGCCTCATCCCCATCCTTAAGATGAGGCTCTAACACTTGGGAGGCCGACAGCAACCCTACCCCACCCCCGGGAAGTATTCCTCCCTCCACGGCGGCTCGGGTGGCCGATAGGGCATCCTCCACCCGGTGCTTTTTCTCCTTAAGCTCAGGCTCAGTGGCCGCTCCTACCTTAATCACCGCCACTCCTCCGGCGATCTTGGCCAACCTTTCCTGGAGCTTCTCCTTATCAAAGTCAGAGGTGGTCTCCTCTATCTGGGCCTTTATCTGCTTCATGCGACCCTTTATAACTTCCTCATCTCCCTTACCCTCCACGATGGTGCAGTCATCCTTGTCCGCCACCACCCGGCGAGCCCTTCCCAGGTCGGATACCGTAACTGAATCCAGTTTCCTTCCCACCTTCTCCGATATTACCTTCCCTCCGGTTAAGACGGCAATGTCTTCCAGCATGGCATCGCGTCGGTCACCGAAACCGGGGGCCTTCACCGTCAGGCAGTTGATGGTTCCCCGGAGTTTATTCACCACCAGGGTGGCCAGGGCCTCCCCTTCCACATCCTCAGCAACAATGAGAAGGTTCTTACTTACCTGGAGGATCTTCTCCAGGGCAGGAAGGAGGTCGTTCACTGCTGAGAGCTTCTTATCCGTAATAAGTATGTAGGGGTCTTCAATCTCCGCCACCATGCGATCAGGATTGGTGATGAAGTAGGGACTGATGTAACCACGGTCAAACTTCATCCCCTCCACATATTCTGTCTCATACTTAAGCCCCTTAGACTCCTCCACCGTGATGACCCCATCTTTCCCCACCTTCTCCATAACATCGGCGATGAGGTTTCCTATCTCCTTATCCACCGCTGAGATGGTGGCTACCTGGGAAACCTGTTCCTTTCCTGCCACGGAGATGGACTTCTTCTTAAGCTCCGAAACCAGGAGGTCCACCGCCTTTTCAATGCCCCTCTTTAAGGCCATGCTATCTGCCCCGGCAGCGATGTTCTTCATCCCCTCAGTGATTATGGCATGGGCCAGGAGCATGGAGGTGGTGGTTCCATCACCGCACATATCGTTGGTCTTGGAGGCGGCCTCCTTCACTATCTGAAGCCCCATGTTCTCAAAAGGGTCGGGAAGCTCAATGTCTTTGGCGATGGTGACCCCATCGTTGATCACAGTAGGGGGACCAAACTTCTTATCCAGGACCACGCATCTTCCCTTAGGCCCCAGGGTTACCTTTACCGCATCAGCCAGGGCATCCACCCCGGCTTTAAGTGACTTCCTTCCTTCCTCATGAAAAAGTAATTGTTTAGCCATCTTTCTCCTCCTTTTTTATCCTCTCTTAGCTAGAATATCGCTATCCCTCAAGATCACCAGCTCCTCATCATCTTCCTTGATGTCTGTCCCGGCATACTTGGCATACATCACCTTATCTCCTACCTTGACCTCGGGCTCTATGCGCTTTCCGTTGTCATCTATCCTACCTGGACCGACCGCCAATACCTCACCCTCCTGAGGTTTCTCCCTAACCGTATCCGGGATGACAATGCCTCCTTTGCTCACCTCCTCTTTAGGTGTGGGCTTTACCACAACTCTATCTCCCAGGGGTTTTAGATTCACCATTCACCTCCTTTTAGAAAATATTATAGCACTCTTACCCTAAGATTGCTAATTTAATTGTAAACCCAGATCTTTGTATGATCAAGAGAGCGGTTAAAAACAAGGTTTTTGTACCGGAACATCTCTATCCTCTTCATAATTTGTCCTTGAAATATCTTACTTCTTTCCAACCCCAAAGTAAATACTTAAGTCAGCTGATAGTTTGTGAGCTCCATTCGTGAACATTCCATACTCCCTTGTTCCACCAGAAGATCTTAGCCCATCTTTACCATTCGGCAGGTCGAGCCTTCCCAGGTCAAGCAAGAGTCTTTGCCGGGGTCCCCGGGAAGTCCTGACTGATTCCTAATCATCCCCTTCCAAAGTTGATAACCTCCTATCTTTGCCTTCCTTGATGAGGAATTTAATAAAGATGAATTAGGCTCAGACCCGCTCCACCAGTGCCAAACCTATAGCCCGTGGACCAATATGGGTGCCAACCACCGGCCCAAGTATAAAACGGCGTATGCTTACCGCCGGGAATATGGAACCCAGACGCTGGGTGAATGCCTCAGCTTCATCAGCAGTGGTAGCGTACATTACACCTAACACCCTGATGTTATCAAACCCTCTAGCGAAGTTGTACAGCCAGTCAATGCCCTTCCTGCGACTGTGTGTCCGAGCCACGCCCTCAGTATGGCCATTGATAATACCGATAATAGGGTTCACCCTGAGGAGTGAACCTAAAAATGCCTGAGCGGTGCCAACACGGCCTCCTCTACGCAGATATTCCAGGGTGTCAAAGCAGACGCGGGTATGAGTCTTGGGTATGGATTTTTGTACCACATCCATTATTTGGTCAAGATCGGCCCCTCTCCCAGCTTCCTCAGCAGCTATCATAACCAGAAGTCCTTGACCGGCTATTGTAGTGAGGGTATCAATCACCTTCACTCGGCAATTCTTTCGTTTCCTCAGTTCCAGGCCTCTAATTGCTGATTCATAAGTGGCGCTATACTTGGCGGAGATGGTTAAGCATAGCACCTCATCTGTCTCTTGAGCCAGCTTATCGTAGGCCTCGGCGAACGCCCCCGGTGATGGAGCACCGGTGGTAGGAAATACCTTGCTTTTTACTAGCTTAGAGTATAATTCCGCAGGCTGGATATCAATCCCATCAAGATAGGATTCAGCTCCAAAACTGACCCATAGGGGTACCACCACGACCCCTAATTCACGAGCCATCCCCATTGTGATATCGGAAGTGCTATCAGTCACTATCTTGACCGCGATACACCCTACCCCTGATTCATCATGGAGCGCAGGGCAAACTTAGTGCAAAGGTAAGCACCACGCAAGTTAGTGTCAATTACACTATCCCAGGCCTCCTCAGATATCCTGAGCAGCAGGCTGTCCACGTTGATACCCGCGTTGTTCACCAAAATGTCGATTTTAGTCCACCTGTCAGTTATCTGACGCACCATAGCCTTTACTGAGTTGCCATCTCGAACATCTGCGGGCGCTAACATGGCTTCACCGCCCTGCTGAATGATAGAGGACATCACATCTTCGGCCTCCCTTTCATGACTCAAGTAATTAATGACCACCCTGGAGCCCATGCTGGATAACTTCAAAATGATGACCCTGCCCAGGCCTCGAGAAGCACCCGTGATCAGCGATACCTTGCCTGAAAGTTCCAAAGAAGGCATCTTACTTTCCCGTGAAGCGTTTCAGGACCAGGCAACAGTTTTGGCCACCCATGCCAAAGGAGTTGGATAGACAAACATTGACCTCAGCCTGACGGGCGACATTGGGGACATAGTCCAGGTCACATTCAGGGTCGGGGGTTTCATAGTTTATGGTCGGTGGGATAATCCCCGTCCTTATGGTTAAAACCGAAGCGACAGCCTCAATAGCACCAGCAGCGATTATTATATGACCAATCATGGATTTGTTGGAGCTCACGGGAATCCTGTAGACATGACTGCTGAGGGCAATTTTGATAGCCCTGGTTTCGCTAGCATCGTTGAGCCTGGTGCTGGTACCATGGGCATTTATATAATCAACATCTTCAGGCGTTATCCCGGCATTCTGGAGAGCACCGCTTATAGCTACAGCCTCCATCTCAGGATCAGGGCTAGCCTCGTTATAGGCATCAAAGGAGCGAGAAACGCCAGCAAGCTCGGCTAAAATCGCTGCTCCCCGGCTCATGGTGTGTTCTAGAGTTTCTAAGACTAATATTCCGGCTCCCTCACCGTAGACAAAGCCATTGCGATTGAGGTCAAAGGGGTGAGAAGCCTTGGCGGGGTTTGTCTCTCGGGATAAGGCACCAACCAGCCCCATACCAGCTATAGGTAACTCAGCTATGCAGGCATCAGTTCCTCCAGAGCAATCAATATCTGTACCACGTCAAGTGAATCAGCATCTAAATCCTTTCACGTACTTTCCAGAGTCAAGTCATTCTCATTGCAATGCACTATTCTGGTGACAATGCCTTTTATAGTTTGTTCCACAGATTTAGTTTGGTCCATTGTTTAGCTGCCTCCTGATTCTTACTAACTCTGAGTTTAAGGTGTCCACAAAATCAGAATTGAGGATGGCCTTCGCCTGGGCTATAGCTCTGATAAACTGCGAAGCCCGGCTACGCCCGTACATTACTATGGCCACACCATTAACCCCCAGTAAAGGCCCACCCTCAGTATATCAGCACTGTTGGTTAGAGCAAACAAGTCATCACTTAGCCTGCCGATATCGGCATCTGATAGCTGTCCCTTGAAGTTAATTTTTAGCCACTCAGCAATAGCGACCCCCAGGCCCTCGCAGAACTTTACCAAGATGTTGCCCACGAAACCATCGCAAACAATCACGTTAGCTCGACCAGTGGCGATGTCGTTTCCCTCCACATTGCCAATAAAGTTCAGACCACTTCTCTGAAAAAGGGGATAGCTTTCCTTGACCAGTTCATTTCCCTTGCCTTCCTCAACGCCAACACTCAGCAGCGCCACGGTAGGGTTGGGAATGTTTAACAGCTCCCGGGCATAAACATAACCCACAATAGCGAAGTTTAGAAGGTGATAAGGCTTACAGTCAACATTGCCTCCATTATCCAGCACAATTGTATTTGGGCTGAGACCCAAGAAGGGACCACCAATCACAGGGCGGTCTATGCCTTCAACAGTGCCCAAAGTCACCAGAGCGCTAGCGACCACTGCTCCTGTGAGACCGGCGCTGACTATGGCATCAGCCTCTCCATTTTTCACCAGCTTTGTAGCCACGGTTATCGAGGCATTGCGCTTCTGGCGCAGGACAAGAGCCGGCGGTTCACCTTCTCTAACAAACTCAGTGGCATTGATACAGCTGATAGTGAGATGAGAAGTATCATATTTGGCCAGCTCTGCCTGCAAAATGGGCAGTGGACCAATTTGCTTCTGGTTATAGTAGCCGCATAAACTAAAAGTTAGCAGGTACAAAAAATTAAACCATAAGATGTTGCAACTCAATTTTGATCTCCTCAAGTTTATCGCAGGACCTGATAATGTATCGACGGGGGTATTCGACCTGGAATCCCATTCCAGAGATGAGTCTTTTCATCAACCTCATCTCCCCGATGTAGTAGTTTGGCCCCAAAGTTCAGTTCAGGTCAGCGAAATAACAGCTCTGGCCAATGAGAAAAAAATCCCCCTGATTCCCTGGGGTGCAGGAACTAGTGTGGAGGGAAACCCTATACCGGTAAACGGTGGAATAGTTTTGGACATGCAACACATGAATAAGGTCCTTGAGATCAGGCATAAGGATTTTCAGGCAGATCTCGAGCCAGGGATAACGCACAGGGAATTGAACAAAAAACTGAGGGGGTTTGGCCTCTTCTTCCCTCCTGATCCGGGGGCCCCTGCCACTATCGGAGGAATGATAGCCAACAACGCTAAAGGAATAAGAACGGTAAAGTATGGGTCAACCAAAGATTATATCTTAAAGCTGGAGGTTGTCCTTCCTGACGGGGAGATAGTAAAGTTAGGAACCAACACCACCAAAAGTTCTTCAGGCTATAATCTGTGTCAGCTATTTTGTGGCTCAGAGGGGACTTTAGGGGTTATTACTGAAATCACTCTGCGTCTGGTGGGACTACCCCCAGAGTTCATGGCGGCAGTGGCAACATTTGACTCAGTAGAGAGAGCCACCAACTCTGTATTCCAGATAATGATCTCAGGTATTGAGCCGGCTGCCTTAGAACTTTTAGACTCAGCAGTACTCAGGGCGATAAATAGAGATAAGAGGGTCAATCTGAAGGAGAAGCCTACCCTGCTTATGGAATTTCATGGGGCGAGCAGATTGGTCCTAGAGCAAGACCTGAAACTTGTAGCCGAAATCTGCCAGGATAATAGCTGCCTCGGTTTTGACTCAGGGATAGGAAAAGCCCGCAGGGAAGAGTTATGGGGAGCCCGTTATAATGCTTTTGACTCCATAAAGCGGGATAATCTCGGTGCTTCTGTTCTTTTGGTAGATACGGCCGTCCCCCTTTCTAAGCTAGGTGAGATGGTACAGTTTTCCCAGGAAGCACTGCGAAGAACAGGGGTTAAAGGGTATATTTTTGGGCATGCTGGTGATGGTAATATCCACTTAAACCTGATAGGGAACCCGGATGATAAACTTCAGTGGGGATTGGTTCAAAGGGTTAATGAGGAGATAGTAAACCATGCCTTAGACTTAGGAGGGACAGCCACGGGTGAGCATGGGGTAGGTGTCGGCAAGGGAAAGTTCATGTTGAAGGAACATGGATCAAGCCTGAGGCTAATGAAGAAGGTAAAGCAGCTCCTGGATCCTCAGGGGATAATGAATCCAGGGAAGATCTTTGAATGACCCAGATTGGGGGCAACTGTTGACCTTAATAGGCTCACCTGTCTTGGCTGTAGCCCTGCTGGTCCCGGTAAGTTACAAAGCTTAAGGTCATAACCTCTTGAGCGATGCTACCATATATTGAAACTAAGAAAAGGACACAGGTAGCCTCATAAACCAAGCAGGAAGAGAGCAATGCCTCAAATTTACACGGACGTAAGAACTTCACCAGCATCTTAGCCATGGCATTAAACCACATTATCGCTCTTCTGACCACCGGGGTAGGCGTTGGCCTCGCCAGTGGGCTCCTGGGGGTTGGTGGGTGCTTCATCATGGTTCCGGTACAGTACTGGATATATACCGCCACTGGTGTTCCGGCAGAGGTGGCAATAAAAGTAGCCTTCGGGACAAATTTGCTGGTTGTTCTGCCTACAGCAGCCAGCAGTGCCTGGGGGCACAGCAGGAGGAAGGCAGTATGGTGGAGGGCAGGTATCATTTTGGGTATTTGTGGGATGGTTGGCTCATTTGGAGGAGCTACTATCGCCTCATACCTCCCCGGTGCAGGGCTAAAGATTGCCTTTGGAGCGGTTATACTCACCGGGGGTATAAGGATGCTTACTGCCAGGCCACCCAGAGTTACAGAGAGCACCAAGGATAGTCCCTGGTTATGGGCTGCCTGGGGTATCCCTACGGGCGTTGTAACCGGCATCATCGGTATCGGGGGTGGCGTACTGATGGTTCCCATAATGACATTGGCCCTAAAATTCAAAATGCACCATGCTGTGGCCACTTCAGCAGCGATGATGATGTTTACCAGTCTTGGTGGTGTTATCGGCTATATCGTGAATGGTCTGGAAGTTACCGGATTGCCTTCTGCCTCAATAGGTTATGTCCACATCTGGTCATGGTTAGCTCTGGCAGCCACCAGCGTTCCCATGGCCCAGGTTGGTGCCAGAACAGCACATTTGCTTCCGGCAAAGCAATTGAGGTGGATCTTCATCGCTGCCATGTTATATATGGGGCTCAAGATGATCGGCGTGTTCAACTGGCTGGGATAGCCAAGTAGAGGAGGTGGGGCTGAGTATGAGACATAACACTTTTAAGTTCAGGATCTTCATCGGTGACACTCAAATCAGCTTGAACATCTTTTAGCTCATCCTTACTCTATTAGTCGAAGCCATACCAGTCAACGATATTCTCCACAGGCTCACGCTTAGTCTCCAATTTATTTGCTGGGAAGTCCCCATCAGGGTAACCAATAGCGATACCAATTATTATTCGTTCAGACTCGGGTATATGCGCAAATTTCCTCACCACCTCAGGGAACATTGTGCCCTGATCCTCAATGCAGGTGCCAAGGCCATAGCTTAGCGCAGCCAGGCAGATAGTTTGACAGATAGTGCCAATATCAAATAAACATGATTCACCCAGTGACTTATCCAGAGACAGAATGATAGCCGCTGGGGCATCAAAGAATCGAAAACCTCTCTGCATCCATTGAACTCTTTTTTCACTGTCCTCTCTAGCTATCCCCATGAGCTTAAAAATCTGAATGGCCAGATCTACCTGGCGCTGTCTATACACATCCTTGAAAGGTCCGATGAGGATGTCTGGATTTGGTATCATTCCAGAAGCCAACATCTCCACATTACTTCGTTTGATGTCATCCAATACTTCTCCAGTAATGACAGCCATCTCCCAGGGTTGTATATTCAGTGCTGAAGGGGCACGAATGGCAAGATTCAAAACATTCATAAGAATATCCCTGGGAACCGGGTCAGGCTTATAACCCCTTATACTCTTACGCTGTCGTATAGCCTGTATAATATCCACAGGTTGCCTCCTTTCCGATTGCTGCCTATAGCGTCAACCCGAAGGTCTATATATTCCCCTTAAGTCTATGGGATAAAATGCACGCTACCTGATTACGGTCTTCCACCTGAAGTGCATTCTCCAGGCCGTGAGCATCAAGATTTTGATTTATGGCTTCCTTAGTCAGGCGCAAACCCAAAGGGTTCTTGGATGTCATTTTGCAGGCTATGTCCAGTGATGCAGGCATAAGCTCAGTGTAAGGAACTACGCGGCTTACAAAACCCAACTTTGAGGCTTCCTCAGCCCCCATGAAGTCACTGGTCAGTAAAAACTCGTAGGCACGTCCCGCTCCAATAAGTCGGGGCAAAAAGTAGCTACTTCCCATATCCGCACCACCAAGACCGATGTTAATATAGGCAGCAGAAAACCTTGCCTCAGGGGTTATAATTCTCACATCTGATACCATAGCCAAGCTAAAACCCCCTCCCACCGCTGACTTATGCACTGCACAGATGACATGTCCAGCCCAGCACAAAAACCTTTATCCCCCGCTCCAGCAAGTATAATCACCCGGGTGTCCAGATCCTGCATCTTCTGGTGCCAGAATTCTTCCAGTTCTTCTATCATCTTCTCATTTATGGCGTTTAAGCACTGTGGTCTGTTGAGCGTGAGAACCCCTATGGCATCTTTTTGCTCATAACTTAAGGTTTCATATTCCATTTAAATCTCCTTTTACCCTTTATCTTAATATGATAGACATTGGTAGGACTTTGAGCAATGAAAAATGGATATGGCTTTACCCATCAATGTTGACATTCCCTCTCTGTCCAAGGACAATGTAGAAGTTAAATGAGCCCTGAGTCGAGACCTTCTAGATGGCAGCGAGAAAGAAGAGGGATACATATTCTCTATATCGTCCTGGGGGCAGCTATCATTTTTTCCCTGGGAATAGTAGGCTATGGCTACTATTCAGAAAAGCAGGAGGATTATGAACTTCACCACCGCCCAGCCCTCCGCGTAAATGGTACAGTACTAAATATCGACGACTTCACAGAGGGTCTTGGGAGGTCGGGGATACAAGGAGCAAAGGATATTCAGCAGATGAACCTCATCCTGGAGAGTACCATCATTCAGATGCAACAGGAGGAGCTTATACAACAGGCTATGGATAGATATGATATCTCGCCTCCCACTAAAAAGGAAGTAGATGAGGAGATAAGAGAAATGGTGGGAGAAGAAAACTATAAAAAGTCGGTAAAGAATAAGGATCTCCAAAGGATGACGGAGAGTACCTTAAGACAATGGAAGCTTAGAGATTACCTGGGAGAAGATAAGATTCTCCCTCAACAACAAGCGCATGTTCAGGGAATCTGGGTGGGGACAAAAGGGGAGGCAGAGGAAGTGATTTCAAGGCTTAAGGGGGAGGAGGATTTTGTTCATGTGGTCTCGGAGCTTTCCTTAGACCCATCCCGGGAGAACGGAGGAGATTTGGGGTGGAGGGGGGAGGACTATGAGTTCTTCAAGGCTGTGTTCAGCCTCAAGCAGGGCGAGATAACCCCACCTTTGTCTTCATCTAAAGATGGCTACTGGGTGCTTAAAGCAGAGGATAAGAAGGCGCGTGTCTCAGGCATCCTCCTGGGAACAAAGCAGGAGGCCGAGGAAGTGATAAAGAGAATAGAGGGAGGAGAGGAATTTTCTGATCTGGCCTCGGAGCTTTCTCTGGATTCATCCAAGGATAACAGAGGAGATTTGGGGTGGAGGGGGGAGGACTATGAGTTCTTCAAGGCTGTGTTCAGCCTCAAGCAGGGCGAGATAACCCCACCTTTGTCTTCATCTGAAGATGGCTACTGGGTGCTTAAAGCAGAGGACAGGGCAGTTTATGTCCTGGGCATCCTCCTGGGAACAAAGCAGGAGGCAGAAGAAGTAATTTTAAGGCTTAGGGGGAAGGAGGATTTTGTTCATCTAGCTTCGAAGCTATCCCGGGATGAGGGCTCCAAGGATAAAGGAGGAGATATGGGATGGCTTCCCTGGGGAATATGGGGGGATGAGTTTGATAAAGCAGTATTCGACACCCTCGGCATCGGCGAAGTAAGCGGCCCCCTATTTTGCACTGATTTTGCCGGCGCACCTGAATATACCCAGGGTGGCTACTGGGTGCTTAAGGGGGAGGATAAGATGGCGCATGTCTCAGGCATCCTCCTGAGAACAAAGCAGGAGGCCGAGGAAGTGATAAAGAAAATAGAGGAAGGAGAAGAATTCTCCGACCTGGCCTCAGAGCTTTCCCTGGATTCATCCCGGGATAACGGGGGTAATTTGGGGTGGAAGGGGGAGGACTATGAGTTCTTTGATGCTGTGTTCAGCTTCAAGCAGGGCGAGATAACCCCACCTTTGTCTTCATCTGAAGATGGCTACTGGGTGCTTAAAGCAGAGGACAGGGCAGTTTATGTCCTGGGCATCCTCCTGGGAACAAAGCAGGAGGCCGAGGAAGTGATAAAGAAAATAGAGGAAGGAGAAGAATTCTCCGACCTGGCCTCAGAGCTTTCCCTGGATTCATCCCGGGATAACGGGGGTAATTTGGGGTGGAAGGGGGAGGACTATGAGTTCTTTGATGATATCTCTACCCTCAACCATCATGCTCTCTCGGAGCCTGTATTTGACTCTGGTTGTTCAAAGCTGGGGGGATACTGGGTAGTTGAGGTTTTGGAGCGGGAGGAAGAAAGAGAACTTGAGCATGACATGCAGGAAGTCATTAAGGGAAGGACTATCAATGAGTGGATGGCAAAGGAGAGGGAGGAGGCAACGCTGGAGGTCTACCTTGATGATGAGCTTATATATTTTGCTATGGAGAACCTGTGAAGGAAAGCGTCAGCATAGGACTTATGGGCCTGGGGGTGGTGGGAAGCAGGGTAGCTCAGGTTCTCATGGAAAGAAGGGACATGATATCCTCCCGAGTGGGGGTTCCCATTGCTCTGGCCAAGGTTTTAGTCCGTGATCCCCATAAGAAGAGGAGCGTCCATATCGTGCCTCTCATTACGCTTGAATCCAAGGAGATAACTCAAAACCCCGTGATAGATATCGTGGTGGAGCTTATGGGAGGTGAGGATCCGGCTACCTCCTACATCAGAGAAGCCCTAAGTTGTGGTAAGCACGTAGTCACGGCCAATAAAGAAGTCATAGCCAAATACGGCCCAGAGCTCCTGGCTTTAGCGGCAAAAAAGGGGGTGGGGCTCCTGTTTGAGTCCTCAGTGGGTGGAGGGATACCCCTGGTCTATCCCTTAACCCGGGAATTTTGTTTAGACAGAATAGAATCGATAATAGCTATCATCAATGGGACTACCAACTTTATCCTCACCCAGATGGCGAAAGGGGCAGACTTCATTTCCGCACTCAAAAACGCCCAGGAACTGGGGTACGCTGAACCTGACCCCCAAAATGACATTCAGGGCCTGGACTGTGCCTATAAGCTATCCATCCTGGCTACCTTAGGCTTCAGAAATATAATCCACCCCCACGAAGTATACACTGAAGGTATATCCAAGCTTCGTCCCCGGGATTTCGAGTATGCGCAAGAGCTGGGATATACCATAAAGCTCCTTTCCATAGCCAAGGATGAAGGAGGATATGTGGAGGCTCGGGTTCACCCCACTCTCATCCCCCAAAGCTCCTCACTGGCTGAGGTGGATGGGGTGTACAATGCCGTTCAAGTACAGGGAGACCTGGTGGGGAAGGTGATGTTTTACGGGGAGGGAGCGGGGGCATCCCCTACCTCCTCAGCGGTTATCTCTGACATCATCGATGCCGCCCAGAAGGTTGTCCGGGAGGTAAAAGGTCAGACCATAGATCTTAGGCAGGAAAAACCTTTACGGCCAATGGGGGAGGTGAGGACGCGGTACTATCTCCGGATGAGAGCAGAAGATAAGCCCGGGGTTCTGGCCCAAATAGCTCAGGTTTTAGGGGATAACGAGATCAGCATTTCCTCAGTTATCCAGAAAGAGACCAGCTCGGGGAGCGCTGAGCTGGTCATCATGACGCATATAGCCTCTGAGGGTAAGATGAGAAGGGCCATCCAGGAAATAGAACTCCTTCCTTCTGTCCTTCAGATAGAAAGCTTTATACGGGTGGAAGATTAGTGGGAGTATTGAAGACTTATGGCGAATTCCTTCCTCTGACTCCGGATACGCCGTCCATCAATCTCGGAGAGGGAAACACTCCTCTAGTCCGCTCCCAGAATTTGGAAAGGGAGCTTAAAGTGGGGGAGCTTCACTTCAAGCTTGAGGGGTGTAATCCCACCGGTTCCTTCAAGGATAGAGGAATGGTGGTGGCAGTAGCCAGGGCGGTAGAGGCGAAAAGCGAAGCTCTCATCTGTGCTTCCACCGGAAATACCAGTGCCTCCGCGGCCGCCTATGGAGCACACTTGGGGGTCAAGACCTTTGTCCTTGTACCTCAGGGGAACATCTCTCTGGGAAAGCTAGCTCAGGCCATGATGTATGGGGCAAATATACTGGCCATAAGAGGAAACTTCGATCAGGCGCTTAAGCTAGTTCTCGAGCTCACCCAAAAACATCCCCTGACCCTGGTCAACTCCTTAAACCTCCACCGCATAGAGGGTCAAAAGACCGCTGCCTTTGAGATCGTGGACTCCTTGCTTGACGCTCCTGATCTTTTATTCATCCCGGTAGGGAATGCCGGCAATATCACTGCCTATTGGAAGGGATTCAAAGAATATTGTGAGCTGAGGAAGGCCAGGAAAAGGCCTCAAATGATGGGCTTTCAGGCACAAGGGGCAGCTCCTATTGTTTTGGGCCATCCGGTAGAAAACCCTGAGACCATTGCCACCGCCATAAGGATTGGAAACCCTGCTAGCTGGAAGAAGGCAGAAGAGGCACGTGATGAATCGGGGGGAATGATCGGCAGCGTAAGCGATGAAGAGATCCTGGAAGCATACCAGGAGTTAGCTCAAAAGGAAGGGATCTTCGGCGAGCCAGCATCGGCGGCATCGCTAGCCGGGCTTATAAAACTTATAAGGTGCGGAGAGGACTTTAGCCAAAAAAGGATAGTATGCATTATAACCGGAAGCGGACTCAAAGACCCTGATACTGCCCTGAGGGCGGCTTCCCCTCCCCAAGAGCTGGAAATGGACATCAACCTTATCGAGAATGTTTTAGGCCTATGATCGATGAGGAAAAGATTGTAAAAGCGGTGAACCTTATTCTTGAGGCCATCGGCGAGGATCCCCATCGTGAGGGACTTTTAGGGACTCCCCAGAGGGTAGCCCAGATGTATACTGAACTCTTCAGTGGCCTGGGATGCGATCCCAGGCAGGAGCTCACCGTATCCTTCGGGGAAAGACATCATGAGATGGTGATCACCAAGAATATTCCCTTCTATTCTATGTGCGAGCATCATTTACTTCCTTTCTTTGGAATGGCTCACATCGGCTACATCCCCGGCCAGAATGGGGAGGTAGTGGGAGTCAGTAAGCTAGCCCGCGTGGTGGAGATAGTCTCCCATCGCCCCCAGATTCAGGAGAGGATGGCATCTCAGATTGCCGACGCTATTGTGGAAGCCATCCATCCTGGGGGGGTAGGGGTAGTGGTCGAAGCTGAGCACTTATGCATGACGATGAGAGGGGTCAAAAAGCCAGGGTCGATACTCATTACCTCAGCCATGAGGGGCACGTTCAGGAGCAGGCCGGAGACACGATCTGAGTTTCTCTCTTTAATTGGCTATCATCGTCTGGAGAGATAGATGGGAATACTGGACAACTTAAAGGAAAAAGGCCATCGTCTCACTCCCCAGAGAGTGATGATTGTAAACATACTGGAAGAAAGCGAAGGACATATAAGTGCTGAAGAGATTTACTCCCATCTTCGTGATAGATATCCCTACACCAACATCTCCACTGTCTACCGGACCTTAGAGCTCCTCAAGGAACTGGGGCTGGTGACCCAGACCGACCTTGGTGAAGGGATAGTTCGCTATCATGAAGTCACCAAGGGACACCACCATCATCTAGTCTGCAAGGGGTGTGGTAAGGTGGAAGATTTGCCCGAGTCTGCCCTGTTCGTGCTCCGAGACAAACTATGGTCGGATTATCATTTCAGGGCAGAGCTTTCTCATCTAGCCATTTTTGGCTACTGTCAAAAATGCCTGGAGGAAGGCAAAACCTGACATTGCCATAATAGCGGACAAACCCCAAAACAGGTCTCATTACGAGCTAGATCAGGTAGAACTCGCCTGAACTTCTGTAAGCTGGCGGCCAAGAGCCAATAAATAAACCTTATTGCATTTATCTGCAATTGCAATAAAACTTGACAAAACTCTGGAAAGCATGCTATCCTTCTGAGCAGTTATGCAACAAGTTGCAATAGCACTGAGTTGAGAGAAATGGGGGAGCTTTTTTTGATGAAGAGAATGGTAAGCACAAATGAAATGAAGGAGGGCGATGTCCTGTTATAGCGATTCGGTCTATCCCTTTACCGCCCTGGTGGGGCAGGAGAAGATGAAGAGTGCTCTTTTACTTAATGCCATCAACCCTAAGATTGGTGGGGTGCTCATCCGGGGAGAGAAAGGGACGGCCAAGTCCACCGCTGCACGCGCCCTTGCCGACCTTCTTCCGGAGATTGAGGTAGTGGCAGATTGTCCTTTTGGTTGCAATTCTAAGCTTCTCTCTGAAATGTGTCATAACTGCCAGGAGCGATTAGCCAAGAAGGAGGAAGTCCCCATTGCCTTACGCAAGATGAAAGTGGTAGACCTCCCCCAGAATGCCACTGAGGATAGGGTGGTAGGCACGCTGGATATTGAACACGCCATCAAGACCGGGGAGAAGAAGTTTGAGCCGGGGGTTTTAGCCCAAGCTCACCGCAACATCCTGTATGTAGACGAGGTGAATCTGCTGGACGACCACATTGTGGATGTTCTCCTGGATGCCGCGGCCATGGGGCAAAACACCGTGGAAAGAGAGGGCATCTCCTATTCTCACCCCTCTCACTTCATCCTGGTGGGCACGATGAACCCTGAGGAAGGGGAGCTTCGCCCCCAGCTTCTGGATAGATTTGCCCTGTGCGTGGAGATAGAGGGAATAGCCGACCTTGAGCAAAGGGTGGAGATCGTTAAGAGGCGCGCTGCTTATGAGAGTGACCCTGAAACTTTCGTACAAGGGTGGGGAGGGGAACAACACGAGCTTCGGGATACGATTTTGAGAGCTAAACATCTTCTTCCGGAGGTCAAAATCTCAGATAGCTTGCTCCACCTCATTGCTGAAATCTGTATCAGTATGGCAGTTCAGGGGCACCGTGCCGACATCGTGATAGCCAGGACCGCCGCCACCATCGCCGCTTTTGAAGCAAGGCTAGAGGTGGTGGAGGAAGATGTTAGAAGAGCAGCCGAGCTAGCCCTCTCTCACCGCATGAGGAGAAAGCCTTTCGAGGAGCAAAAATTAGACCAGGATAAGCTAAACGAAACCATCGAAAAACATCAGGACCAGGAGAAGGAATATTCAGGAGAGCCACCGGAGATGCCCCCGGAGGATGAAGAAGGGTTATCCCCACCCCCCATGTCCCCTGAGGATGAAAGAGAAAGAAAACTCCGCGAGGAGGTGTTCGAGGTTGGGCTACCCCAGCAACTTCCCGGAATAGAACTTGATAGGGATAAGATTTCCCGGGATAATCCGGGGAGAAGAAACCAGAGTACCGTCCTATCTAAGGTGGGTAAGTATGTGGGAAGCGTTTTTCCCCGGGGCAAGGTGAGCGATATCGCCTTCGATGCTACGCTGCGGGCGGCGGCTCCTCACCAGAGGGAAAGGGAGGGAAACTTAGCCATAAACATTCAAACTCCCGATTTGAGGGAGAAGGTTAAGGAAAGGAAAGTGGGTTCAGACATCCTGTTTGTGGTCGATGCTTCAGGCTCCATGGGAGCCAAGAAGAGGATGGTGGCAGCCAAAGGAGCAATACTTTCCCTTCTTACCGATGCCTACCAGAGACGAGATAGGGTAGGAATGGTGGCC
>Ga0209633_10000067_pt1 | contig 122286 bp, 133 predicted proteins | sample Cruoilmetagenom1_FD_187290 | JGI IMG/M metagenome (GOLD analysis project Ga0209633, IMG submission 187290) | Oil polluted marine microbial communities from Coal Oil Point, Santa Barbara, California, USA - Sample 1 (SPAdes) (version 2) | ecosystem: Environmental > Aquatic > Marine > Oil seeps ... | reverse complement strand
GGATAACATAAATATGGATGTGGAACTGATAGCGCCTGTTGCAATGGAAGACCAACTCCGTTTTGCGATAAGAGAAGGCGGAAGAACAGTAGGTGCTGGTGTTGTTACTAAAATTACGGAGTAAATAGGGTTAAGGGAATTTATATATGAGTCGTGCTTCTAAAATAAGAATAAAGCTAAAATCATTCGATCACAGATTGCTTGACCGCTCCTCTGTGGAAATTGTGGATACTGCCAAAAGAACCGGCGCTAGGGTTGCGGGACCTGTCCCACTTCCCACTCATATTAGCCGCTATTGCGTGCTAAGGTCTCCACACGTAGACAAAAACTCAAGAGAGCATTTTGAGGTTAGGACCCACAAAAGAATTGTGGATATACTCGAGCCTACTCAACAAACAATTGATGCTCTTATGAAGCTTGATCTGGCCTCAGGTGTTGAGGTAGAAATAAAGCTTACGGGATCTTAATAAAAATGATTAATGGATTAATTGGTAAAAAAATAGGAATGACCGAAATATTTCTTGATGACGGAACAGTTGTCGTCTCTACAGTTATAGAAGCCGGTCCATGCTTTGTTGTGCAAAAGAAAACTGCCGGCAAAGATGGGTATGAGTCGGTTCAAATTGGTTTTGAAGAAGTAAAACCTCAAAGGGTAAGCAAGCCTCTTCTTGGACACTTCAAGAAGGCTGGAGTGCCGCCTCTGAGGCATGTTGTGGAGTTTGATCCCGAAGGTGAGGATTACAATCTCGGAGATACTATTGATGCCGGGATATTTAAGGAAGGGGATATTGTTGATGTAGTCGGGAATAGTAAGGGAAAAGGATTTTCCGGAACTATGAAGAGGCATAATTTTAAAGGCCAGCCTGCATCACACGGCGGTATGGCCCATAGAAGGCCCGGCGGTATCGGACAGGCTTCTTATCCCGGAAAAGTTTGGAAGGGAATAAAAATGGCGGGACAGATGGGTAATGAACGAGTTACGGTTCAGGGTATCAGCGTTGTTAGGGTTGACGCGGAGAAAAACGTGCTGATAGTTAAAGGTTCTGTTCCGGGCCCCAACGGGGGTACTGTGATAATTAAGCGTACAACAAAAGGGAGAATAGAAAGTGCCGCAGCTTGATGTTTATGATATAGAAAAAAGTAAAGTGGGCAATGTGGATCTTGATCCCTCGATCTTTGAAGCGCCGGTTAAACAGCATCTGCTTCACGCTGTAGTGAATTGGCAGTTGGCAAAGAGGCGTTCCGGAACCGCTTCAACAAAAACGAGAGGAGAGGTTCGCGGCGGTGGAGCGAAGCCCTGGAAACAGAAGCATATGGGGCGTGCCCGTCAGGGAAGTATTCGATCTCCTCAATGGAGAAAAGGTGGAGTGGTGTTTGGACCAAAGCCTAAGGATTGGTCTTATAACGTCAATAAAAAGACCAAACGCCAGGCATTGATTAGCGCTCTTTCCCTTAAATACAGCGAAGGCGTTTTGATAGCTTTGAATCAATTCGAACTCCCGGAGATAAAAACAAAACAAGTAGCGGATTTTGTTAAAAGATTTGAATTGAAATCGGCATTGATTATTGTCAGCGGTGAAAATGAGAATCTGCTTAAATCAGCGAAGAATTTGAAAAACATAAAAGTTGTAAAAATTGATGGGCTTAATGTGTATGATGTGCTTAAGTTTGATAGTCTTATCGTGACTGAAGAATCTCTAGCCCGTGCCCAGGAGGTTCTAAAACATTGAAAGATCCTAGACAGATAATAAAGCGGCCTTTGGTTACAGAGAAGGCGTCTGATGCTAAAGAGGCGGGCTGGCATGTGTTTTCAGTTGATAAGAGGTCTAATAAAATTGAAATTAAAGATGCTATTGAAAAGATATTCGGAGTTAAAGTTGAAAAAGTACGAACACTTCTTACGACCGGTAAAAAAGTAAAAAGAATGGGTCGTATAGTAGGTAAAAAGTCCTCGATAAAGAAAGCGTATGTAAAGCTTAAAGAAGGGACTATAGAATTTTATGAGGGAGTTTAGGTATGGGTATTAAAAAATTTAAACCGGTAACTCCGGGCACAAGGTTTCGCTCGGGATCCGATTTCGCGGATATAACAACCGACAAGCCCTATAAACCGCTTACCGAGCCTGCAAAAAGAACTGGTGGAAGGAACGCGCATGGAAGGATTACTGCTTTCCAGAGAGGCGGAGGGCATAAACGTCTTTATAGGAAAATTGATTATAAAAGAAATAAATTTGATATTCCCGCAAAGGTTGCTTCAATTGAGTATGATCCGAACCGTTCATCCAGAATTGCGCTTTTAAACTATGCGGACGGTTTTAAGAGTTATATCCTGGCGCCCAATGGTTTAAAAGTTGGCGATACGGTAATGTCCGGAGATAACGTCGAAATTTCAGTGGGAAACGCGCTTGCAATTAGAAAGATCCCTGTAGGAACGGTTATTCATAATATTGAATTAAAACCCAAAGGTGGGGGTAAAATTGCAAGGGCTGCCGGTTCATCGGCTCAAATTACTGCGAAAGAGGGCCATTACGCTCAGGTAAAGCTAGTCTCGGGTGAGATTCGTTTAATCCACCTAGACTGTATGGCTACCATAGGTAGAGTCGGCAATATGGAACATGAGTTAGTTGTGTTGGGAAAGGCGGGCAGGAAGCGTCACTTGGGTAAACGTCCCGTAGTCAGGGGTGTTGCTATGAACCCGGTTGACCATCCGCACGGAGGAGGAGAGGGAAAAGCTTCTAAAGGTAACCCGCATCCTGTTTCTCCCTGGGGATGGATCACTATTGGATATAAAACAAGGAATAATAAGAGAACTAATAAATTTATAGTAAAGCGTAGAAGAATTGGCTACGGAATGGATTAAGGAGAGAATATGCCGAGGTCGAATAAAAAAGGTCCTTTTGTAAACGAAAAATTGGTAAAAAAAATTCAGGCAGAAAAGGCTTCCGTCAATCCCCGTATCATAAAAACGTGGGCCAGGGGTTCTATGGTTACCCCGGATATGATAGGCCTTACTTTTGCGGTTCATAATGGAAGAAAGTTTATTCCCGTTTATGTTACAGAGCATATGGTAGGACATAAGTTAGGGGAGTTTTCTCCTACTCGTACTTTCCATAGCCACGCAGGCGGAGATAAAAAGTCAAGAATGGGTAAAAGATAGTAGAAAATAATTTAAAATAGGGTGAATAATGGTTTCTCAAGCTGTACAGAAATATTACAGAGCATCGCCAAAAAAACTTTCGGTAGTTATAGACCTCATTAGAGGGGCGGAGGTTGAAAAAGCTTTTTCAATTCTTGCTTCCGTCAGAAAGCGCTCCGCTCCCGATATAGCCAAGTTGCTTAAGTCGGCGGTTGCCAATGCTTCCGAGAAGGGGCATTCAGACACTGAAAGTTTATATATTAAGGAGATTTATTCATCAAAGGGCCCTACGCTTAAAAGAATAAGAGCAAGAGCGATGGGAAGGGCTAGTGCAAGGAAGAGAAGAATGAGTCATATAACAATAGTGCTCGAAGAAAGGGGGCTTTAAATTGGGTCAAAAAGTATGCCCTATTGGGCTTAGACTTGGAATTACTAAAACTTGGGATTCTAAATGGTTTGCCGAGAAAAGAAAGTATACCGACCTGCTTCATGAAGATTTGAAGATTCGCAAGCTCATAAAAACCGAATTTTATCAAGCGGCTATCTCTAAGATCGAACTAGAAAGAGCTGCTTCTGAAAGAGTCAGAATTATAATTAACTCAGCCCGTCCTGGAATGATAATTGGCAGAAAAGGGCAGGAAATAGAATCTCTCAGACGCAGGTTGTCAAAGATGACCGGCAAGGATATTTACCTTGATATAAGAGAGGTAAAAAGACCCGAAGTTGATGCACAGCTAGTGGCTGAGAATACCGCACTTCAACTCGTAAGGCGAGTTGCTTACCGACGTGCCATGAAAAGAGTTATTGCCTCTGCTCTAAGATTGGGAGCATTGGGTATAAAAGTTATGGTCTCCGGTAGGCTGGGTGGAGCGGAAATAGCTAGAAAAGAATGGTATAGAGAGGGCAGGGTTCCTCTAACGACTTTAAGGGCTGATATCGATTATGGCTTTGCTGAAGCAAAAACAACTTATGGGATTATTGGCATTAAGGTTTGGATCTTTAAAGGCGAAGTACTCGAGAAGAAAAGTAAACAAGCGATATAATGGTGACTAGAGATGTTACAACCTTCACGAACAAAATATAGAAAGGTATTTAAAGGCAGAATTAGAGGAAAAGCTACAAAGGGAGCCTCGATGGCATTTGGTGACTACGGTCTCCAATCGCTTGAGTGCGGTAAGCTTACTTCAAGGCAGATCGAAGCTGCTCGTATAGCAATTACTCGTCATGTGAAACGTGGCGCTAAGCTTTGGATCAGGGTCTTTCCTCATAAAGCAATAACTAAGAAACCCGCGGAGACGAGAATGGGTAAAGGTAAGGGAGATGTTGAGGGGTACGTAGCTCCGCTAAAGAGGGGAACCATGATTTATGAAATTGCCGGACTTTCCCCTGAATTGGCTAAGGAAGCATTTAGATTGGCGTCTCATAAGCTCCCGATAAAAACGCGTATGGTAACCAGGGGCGAGGGGGATATATTAGGATGAAAGCACAAGAAATAAGAGAATTGTCACAGGAAGAATTGATTAACAGAGAATCCGAATTGAAAGAAGAAATTTTCAATCTTAGGATTCAAATAGCAACTCAGCAGACCACTAATGTTGCGAGAATAAGGAACCTTAAAAGGGATCTGGCGAGAGTGCTTACGATTAAAAAAGAAAAGGGCCTTAATTGAAGGAGTATCTTGGATAATGTCTAGAGGAAAAATTCAGTCCAGAGTGGGAACGGTAATTAGCGACAAGATGGATAAGAGTGTTATTGTCGATGTGGTTCAGATTAAAAAGCACCAGAGATATAAAAAATCTATCAAAAGAAATTCTAAATTTATAGCACACGATGAAAGCGGCCAATGTAAAATAGGCGATAGAGTGCTAATACTAGAGGCAAGGCCGTATAGTAAAAATAAAAGATGGAAAGTAAGTAAGATTTTAGAGCAGGGTAGTCCTTTAGAGGCTGAAGTTTTAGAGGTTGAAGTTGCGGAATAGTAATAATCTAGGAGGAGTAACGAAGTGATTCAATCAACCACTTATTTAGATTCAGCTGATAATACTGGGGCTAAAAGATTGTTCTGCATAAAAGTGCTTGGAGGGTCTGGTAGAAAGTATGCGAGGCTCGGAGATATAGTGGTAGTTTCCGTAAAGGAAGCTATTCCCAATGCAAAGGTGGATAAGGGGTCTGTGCAGCAGGCGGTTATTGTGCGTACAAGAAAAGAACAAAGAAGAAAGGATGGTTCTTACGTAAGATTCGATAATAATGCCGCTGTGCTTATAACAAAAGATAATGAACCGATGGGAACCCGTGTTTTCGGTCCCATAGCTCGAGAGCTTAGGGTGAAGGGATTTATGAAAATAATTTCACTGGCTCCGGAGGTTGTGTAAAAGTGGGTACCCAAATGAATAGAAATATTGATAATAGAAAAAAAATGCATGTAAAAAAAGGTGATACCGTCTATGTGGTATCTGGCAAAGATAAGGGTAAAACCGGAAAAATAATTAAGGTTCTTAGGGCTAAAGACCGTGCTATAGTTGAAAAACTGAACATTGTAAAGCGCCATCAACGTCCTAATCAGGCAAACCCTAGTGGTGGAATAGTAGAAAAAGAGGCCTCAATCCATATATCCAACTTGATGCTTTATGATGAGGCTGAGGCGGGACCCACACGGATTGGGCGTAAGGTTCTGGGTACTGGGGAGAGGGTTAGGTACAGCAAAAAGAGCGGAGAGGAGATTAAGTCATAATGGCTCCCAGATTAAAAGATTTCTATAAAGATAGTGTTGCCCCTGCTTTGATGGAAAAATTTGCGTACGGAAATCGTATGCAGGTTCCTAAAGTGGAGAAGATTGTGATTAATATGGGGCTTGGTAGACTTACCGATGCCGGTAAAGATAATAAAGTTATGGATGAAGCTGTTGATGAGCTGGCGCGTATTACGGGTCAAAAGCCTGTAGTAAGAAAGGCGAAGAATTCAATAGCGGGATTTAAGTTAAGAGAAGGAGTGCCGATTGGTTGTTCAATCACGCTCCGCTCTGTCAGAATGTATGAGTTCCTAGACAGGCTAATTAGTCTTGCTCTTCCTCAGGTTAGAGATTTTAGAGGAGTTTCGTCCAAAGCGTTTGACGGACGGGGTAATTATACTTTAGGTCTTAGAGACCAGGTGATTTTCCCGGAAATAGATTACAGCAAGGTCCAAACTATAAAAGGAATGAATATCACGATAGTAACTTCAGCAAATACAGATGAAGAAGCCAGAGGATTGCTCGAAGAATTTGGTATGCCTTTTGTAAAAAATTAGGAGAAAGACTTAATGACTCGAAAAGCATTAGTTATAAAATCAAATAGGGAACCTAAATTTAAAGTTAGAAAAGGAAACAGATGTAAACTCTGTGGCCGACCCAGGGGTTATATGCGCAAGTTCGATATGTGCAGGCTTTGTTTCAGGGAACTTGCGAGCTTTGGAAGAATTCCAGGCGTAAGAAAGGCTAGTTGGTAAATAATTATTAGTTTGCGGTTTAAATTAACCGTTAAGAGGCGATAATAAATGACAGATCCAATTGCTGATATGTTGTCAAGAATTAGAAATGCTGTAATAGCTGGGCATAAAACTACGAAAATTCCTTCGTCCAAGTTTAAGGTTGAATTGGCAAGGATACTAAAAGAGCAGGGCTATGTGTCCAATTGGAAGATCAATGAGGATTCCGGCAGAAAAACAATTAGTGTTGATCTTGCCTACACCTCTGATAAAGAAAGCGTAATTAAGGAAATCAAGAGAATAAGTAAGCCAAGCAGAAGAGTTTATGTGAACAAAGCCGAGATCCCTCGCGTGAAGGGTGGTTTGGGTATTTGTGTGCTCTCTACGTCAAAGGGAATTATGACTGGCTCCGAAGCCCGTAGTCAGGGTATAGGTGGCGAGCTTATTTGTTCAATATTATAAGGATATTATAATGTCAAGAATTGGTAGAAAACCGATACCTGTTCCAGAGGGTGTAAAAATTAATTTCAAAGAGGGTCTTGTCCTGATCGAAGGTGGAAAAGGGGCGCTCTCTTGGAATATTCCTGAAGGAATAGATGCGAAAATTGAAGAAGACAAAATCCTCATTGAAAGAAAAAGTGATGAGAAAAAACTAAAAGCGCTTCATGGACTTACACGCTCCCTGTTGTCAAACATGGTTACCGGGGTTAGTACTGGGTTTACTATAACTCTGGATATAGTTGGTGTAGGTTACAGGGTTGAGCCTAAGGGGAAGGATTCTCTAACATTCAACCTGGGTTATTCAAACCCTGTTGAGTACTCGCTTCCCGAAGGCATAACAGCAACGGTGGAAGAAAGGGGAACACGGTTGATTCTACAAGGAATAGACAAGCAGTTAATCGGAGAAACCGCTGCCAGAATTAGGAAAATAAGGCCCCCTGATGCATATAAAGGAAAGGGAGTCAGGTATTCCGGTGAAATATTGAGACTAAAACCTGGAAAGGCGGGTGCTAAATAGTAATGAAAAGATCAAGTAGAAAACACAGAAAGAATTTAAGACATAAAAGAGTAAGAAAACAGGTAAATGGAAGTACTTCCAGACCCAGGCTTTCTGTATTTAAATCATCAAAGCACATTTATGCGCAGATTATAGATGATACGAATATGAATACTCTGGTGTCGGCTTCCTCCATGACACCCAAGGTTAAAGAAATGTTGGGTGACGATAATAGCGGCAAGCTAAATACTGCTAGCGCTGTGGGGCAGCTCCTGGGTGAGCTTGCTATAGCAAAAGGGTTGAAAGAGGTCTCTTTTGACCGCGGTGGTTATCCTTTTCACGGCAGAGTAAAATCTCTTGCCGATGGAGCTAGAGAAGCAGGACTTGTGTTTTAAAGAAATCGTAATAAGTGTTTATTAGGGAGATATCCTTGCAAAAAGAAAAAATTGATCCAAATGATTTTGAACTCAAGGAAAAGGTTGTAGACATTAGACGAGTTGCGAAAGTGACCAAGGGTGGTAAAAGGTTTCATTTTACGGCGCTTGCTGTTGTTGGTAATGAAGATGGCGTCGTTGGAGTGGCCTTGGGTAAATCAAACGAAGTGCCGGATGCAATTAGGAAGGCTATGGAAAAAGCTAGAAAAAGCCTGGTCCGGATTCCAAGGCAGGGAAGCACTATTCCTCATGAAGTACTGGGGCAGCATGTGTCAAGTAGAGTAATGCTAAACCCAGCCTCTCCAGGTACGGGAGTTATAGCGGGAGGAGCTGTTAGAGCGGTTGTTGAGCTTGCGGGTATTCATGATGTGCTTTCTAAAGTTGTAGGATCTACGAATCCTCTCAATGTGGTGGTGGCTGCAGTAAATGGGCTGTTAATGCTCAGAATGCCTGAGGATGTGGCAAAGGTTAGGGGGAAGGAACTTAATGAATTAGATCTTCCCAGGTCTTATTTTAATTAACGAGTTATTCAATCTTCATCTTGTCTAGTTGTTTCGGATTTTTAGTTAATTGATTTACAGTGAACTTCATTTTAAGAAGGTAAAAAAATATGCTTAATAATTTATCTCCTCAGCCTGGCTCAAAAAAGAATAAAAAGAGAGTGGGACGAGGAACAGGTAGTACCGGAAAAACAAGTGGAAAAGGGCATAAGGGACAGAATTCACGTGCTGGCGGAGGAGTTTCTCCTTGGTTTGAAGGTGGTCAGACTCCCCTTAAGATGAGGTCCCCTAAGCGAGGGTTTACCAGCCGCAACAAACTTGTGTTTGATCTTGTGCAGGTTAGTGATTTAAGCAAGTTTAGTGAAGGAGAGACGGTTACGCCTGAAGAGTTAATAAAGGCGGGTCTTGCAAGCGGTAAAAAACCAATCAAGATACTTGGAAATGGAGAAATTTCTTTTGCTCTTACAGTTAGGGCTGATGCCTTCAGCAAAGGCGCTATACAAAAGATAGAAGAAAAAGGCGGGAAGGCTGATACTATATGAATAGAAATGTAGGTTCTATTCCCAGAATTCCTGAGCTTAATAAGCGTCTTTTGTTTACTGCGTTGATGCTTATTGTTTATAGATTGGGTGTGTTTGTTCCCATACCGGGGATAGATCCTGAGCAGATAGTAAGGCTCTTTGAGCAAACGGCAAGTGGTACGATCTTTGACATCTTAAATATGTTCTCAGGGGGCGCTCTTGAGCGTGCTTCTGTATTCGCATTGGGCGTGATGCCTTTTATTACCTCCTCTATTATTATGTCTTTATTGGTAAAGGCATTTCCTTCCTTGGAAGCTATGCAAAAAGAAGGAGAGGCGGGACGTAGGAAAATTAACCAGTATTCACGTTATGGAACGGTCTTAATTTGTGTAGTTCAAGGTTTGATGTTAGCTCTTACTCTTGAAGGTGGTTTGGGTTCCGGTGATGCGGTTGTTAAGGAAGCCGGCTGGGCTTTTAGAATTATGACTGTTCTAACGCTAACAGCAGGTTCTCTTTTTGTAATGTGGATAGGTGAGCAAATAACAGAGCGTGGTATTGGAAACGGTATATCCTTAATAATTATGGCGTCAATTATAGTTGGATTGCCTAGTGCCTTTTGGGATATAACAAGGCTGATTAGTACCGGAGAATTAACCGTCTTCGGCGTTGTTCTAATCTTTATCTTGTTACTCGCCATTATAGCGTTTATAGTTTATGTTGAGCGTTCATATAGAAAAATACCTGTTCAATATCCAAGACGCGTTGTAGGTAGAAAGGTTTACGGAGGACAGTCTTCTCACCTCCCTCTTAAAACAAATACAGCTGGAGTTATTCCACCGATTTTCGCGTCATCGCTTTTGATTTTTCCTGCAACCGTTCTTACATTTATAAACGTTCCGTTCTTAAGAAATGCGTCTGATTTATTGTTTGATAACATCTTTATATATAATGCAATATTCGCAGGGTTAATAATATTTTTCGCTTATTTCTATACTGCCGTGATTTATAATCCGGATGATTTGGCTGATAACCTGAGAAAAAACGGCGGATTTGTTCCCGGGATCCGACCTGGTAAGAAAACAGCTGAGTATATTGATAAGATACTGGGACGAATTACATTTATAGGTGCGGTTTATGTAGCGTTTGTGTGCGTAATTCCCTCGTTTCTAGAGCGGGAACCGTTTAATTTGCCATTTTATTTTGGAGGCACATCCCTTCTAATTGTAGTGGGTGTGACGCTGGATTTTGTGCAGCAGGTAGAGTCGTTTTTGATTACCCATAGTTATGAGGGGTTTGTGAAGAAAAAAGGAATGAAAGGACCTAAAAGGTTTAATGTATAATGAGGGAGTTTTAAGTAAATGAGGTTGATATTGTTCGGACCGCCGGGAGCGGGAAAAGGTACTCAAGCAAATAAGATAGCTAACAGCTATGTTGCTGCCCATATTTCAACAGGCGATATGCTAAGGGCCGCCGTTAAAAACGGAACTGAGCTGGGCGTGCTTGCTAAGTCCTATATGGACAAAGGAGAGCTTGTTCCTGATAATGTAATTATAGGAATTATTAAAGATAGGATTAAAGAAGGGGATGCGGAAACAGGATTTATGCTAGACGGGTTTCCTCGTACAATTGCTCAGGCCGAGGCTCTAAGTGAAATGCTTGAAGCTGAAAACGAGTCTATAGATATTGTTATTTCCCTTGAAGTTAATGATGAAGAAATTACAGATAGAATATTGCAGAGGGCAAAGATTGAAGGAAGACTAGATGATACCGAAGATGTTGTAAGGAATCGCTTGAGTGTTTATCGTAATCAGACCGAACCTTTGAAGGACTATTACAGGAGCGAGGGCGTATTGGCTGAAGTGGACGGGATGGGTACAATTGATGAGGTTTTTGAAAGAATTCAAGCGGTATTAAAAAAAGTGGAACTATGATTCATCTAAAGAGTAAAGAAGAAATTAAGAAGATGCGGTCCGCGGCTCAAATAGTTGTCGAGGCTCTAAACACCCTTAAAGAAATGGTGGAGCCTGGAGTGTCAACTTGGGATCTTGACCGGATGGCTGAGGAAATTGCAATAAAAAGAGGTGCGAAACCTGCGTTTAAAGGGTATTCTGACTATCCGGCGTCCGTATGTTTTGCAATTAATAGTGAGGTTGTTCACGGTATTCCTTCTAAGAAAAGGATTTTAAAAGAGGGGGATATCGTGGGGATTGATTTTGGCGTAATCCTAGATGGTTTCTATGGGGATTCTGCAATTACCGTTCCTGTGGGCGAAATATCTTCTTTGGCTCACAAGTTGCTTCAAGTGACTGAGGAATCTCTTTTAAAAGGTATCCAGGAAGCGTCTCCCGATAACGGGCTTTTTGACGTGTCACGCGCCATACAGTCGCATGTTGAAGAGATGGGCTTTTCAATTGTTAGATCATTTGTTGGTCACGGAATTGGCAAGAGCTTGCATGAGGATCCGCAAGTTCCGAATTTTGTTCCTGGTAACGGTAGTGGTTCCCATGGAATAAAGTTAAAACCCGGAATGGTGATTGCTATAGAGCCTATGGTGAATGTAGGCAATCCTGATATTAAAATCTTGAGTGATGGATGGACAGCCGTTACTGTTGACGGTACACTTTCCGCTCATTTTGAGCACACGGTTGCCGTGACAGATAAAGGACCTGTCATTTTAACTCAGTAACAATAGGGAGCACATGGCGAAAGAAGAGAGAATAGAGTTTGAAGGTACGGTAATTGAAGCGCTTCCTAATGCTATGTTTAGAGTAGAAATTGATGAAGGAAAGGGACATGAGGTTTTAGCGTACGTGTCTGGTAAAATGAGGACTCGTTTTATTCGTATTCTACCTGGAGATAAGGTGAAGCTTGAATTGTCACCATATGATCTTTCAAAAGGTAGGATTACTTATAGGTTAAGAAAATAAGTTTTTAGTAGGGAGGTTATAAAGTTGAAAGTTAGAGCTTCCGTAAAAAAGATTTGCGATAAATGCAGAATAATTAAGAGAAAAGGTGTGGTTCGAGTAATCTGCACTAATAAAAGACATAAACAGAAGCAAGGGTAGAAGGAGAGAAATATGCCTAGAATTGCTGGTGTTGATATTCCGTTAGAGAAAAGAATTGAGGTTGGACTTACCTATATTTATGGTGTTGGCAAAGTAATATCTAATCAGATCTTAAAAGAAGCAAGTATCGATTCGAATACTAAGTCAAAAGACCTTACCGACCAGGAAGTTGCTGCGATAAGGGATATACTAGAGAATAAATATTTGGTTGAGGGTGAACTCAGAAAAGAGGTTCAAGGCAATATAAGACGCCTGATTGAGATAGGATGTTATAGAGGTATTAGGCATAGGATGGGGCTTCCTGCGAGAGGTCAAAAAACCAAATCTAATGCCAGAACTCGAAAGGGGCCTCGTGGAACTGCAATTGCGAAGAAGAAAAAGGCTGGCAAATAATCATTTCCCGGAGATAAGTAATGGCTATTAAAAAAAGTACTAAAAAGAAAGCTAAGAAGTTTGTAGAACAAGGGGTTATAAATATTCAAGCCACCTTTAATAATACTATAATTACAATAAGTGATACGAGCGGTAATGTTATAGCCTGGTCGAGCGGTGGAATGAAAGGTTTTAAGGGAACTCGTAAAGGTACCCCGTTTGCAGCCCAGATTGCTGCTGAAGATGTGGCAAAGAAAGCGGCCGCTGTCGGCATGAAGAGCGCGTCCGTATTTGTAAAAGGACCGGGTCCGGGAAGAGAGCCTGCAATAAGGTCGATACAGGCCGCGGGACTCAAGGTAACATTCATTAGGGATATAACCCCTATTCCTCATAATGGTTGCAGACCGCCGGGAAGGCGTAGGGTTTAATGATTGTATTTTTAATGATCCGAATTTGTTGTAGCAGATTTTAAGGAGGTTTTTTGCAATATGGGAAGATATACAGGGCCAACAGATAGAATTTCACGTAGAGAAGGAGTAAACCTTTTTCTTAAAGGGGAACGTAGCTATAGCGGTAAAACTGCCATTGAAAAAAGGCCGGATCAAGTTCCCGGAGAACATGGAAAATTCCGGACCAGATTTTCAGAATTTGGGGTAAGGCTAAGAGAAAAGCAAAAAGTAAAAAGAATGTACGGCCTTAGGGAAAAGCAATTTAAGAAATACTTTATAAAATCTTCAAAGATTAAGGGTGTTACAGGTTTCATTTTACTATCGCTTTTAGAGAGAAGACTCGATAACGTAGTCTTTCGTCTTTGTTTTGGCAGCTCTCGCAATGACGCAAGACAACTCGTTGGCCATAAGCATATATTAGTTAACGGTTCAGTCGTAAATATTCCCTCTTACTTGGTTAATGAAGGTGACAAGATTGAGGTAAGGGAAAAAAGCAAGAAATTAAAAAGGGTACACGAAGCTTTGGAATTCAGATCAAGAAGGGGAGTGCCTGAATGGCTCGTACTTGATGAGGAAAATTATGTAGGTTCTGTATCAAAGCTACCTACAAGAGAAGATGTAACCTTTCCAATTGATGAGCAGCTTATTGTTGAATTTTATTCGAGAGTATAAATATAAAGAGGCTTTTATTAAGTTCCTTAGGGGTAAACTATGGCTAGATTTAGAAAATGGAGGAAGATAAGGTGATGGAGCAAGATAAGGTGAAAGATTTTCAAAAAAATTGGCAAGATCTTATTAAACCAAAGAAAATAGAAAAAGAAGAAAAAAGCGCTACTCCATTTTACGCAAAATTCATCTGCGAACCTTTGGAACGTGGGTACGGTGTTACATTAGGCAACGCGCTTAGAAGGGTATTGCTCTCTTCTATCCAGGGTCCGGCTGTTACCTCTATAAAAATAGACGGAGTGCTGCATGAATTCTCCTCTATACCCGGTGTAACAGAGGATGTTACAGAGATAATCTTAAATCTCAAAGGTGTAGAGCTGAAACTGCACACTTATGAGCCTCAGGTGATAACTGTAAGCGCTAGCGGAGAATGCAGTATTAAAGCAGGTGACATTACTACCAATCAGAATGTTGAAATATTAAACCCAGATCACCATATCGCTACTTTGGCCGAAGGCGCCAAGCTGGAAATGGAGATGACTGTGGAGATGGGAAGAGGTTATGAGCCTGTTGAAAGAAGAGGCGAGCTGCAAACTATAATAGGCGTTATTCCTGTAGATTCTCTTTTCTCACCTGTAAGAAAGGTTAATTATGCTGTTACAAACGCGAGAGTAGGAAGGCGTACGGATTTTCAAAGACTTACGCTTGAGATTTGGACCAACGGTACAATTCTGCCTGAAGATGCTCTTGCATATGCAGGCAAAATTGTGAAAAACCAACTTACAATATTTATTAATTTTGATGAATCTGAAGTTGATGAAGTGCCCGAAAGCGAAGAGAAACAAGAAATTAAAGGGACTGAAGAAATACTTTTTAATACAATTGAGGAGATGGATCTTTCCGCAAGATCTCTTAACTGTTTAAGGAAAGCGGCAATAGAATACGCTGGAGATTTAATACAGAAGAGTGAGGATGATTTATTGAATTTAGAAAATTTCGGGAAAAGATCATTATACGAAATAAGAGAAAGACTAGCTGAAATGGGTCTTGGTCTTGGACTTGAAATTAACCAAGAAGTGTTCAATGCGGAGAAAGCGAAACGCGGTGAGAGGTTAGCTTCTCAATAATTTTATTGCGAGCAAATTGGAGATTAGAAGATGAGACATAAAAGAATAGGACGAAAACTCGGTGTTACAACTAAACATAGAAAAGCTATGCTTCGCAATATGGTTACCGATTTGTTTCGTAATGAGAAATTGAAAACAACGGACACTAGAGCCAAAGAGCTTAGAAGGGTTGCTGAAAAGATAATCACCCTTGCTAAAGAGGGAACTCTTCATAAAAGAAGACAGGCAGGAGCTTACATAAGGGATAAAGAAGTACTAAAAAAACTTTTTGATGAGCTTGCTGAGAGGTTTAAGGATCGCCCCGGCGGTTATACGAGAATAACAAAGTTAGGTTTCAGAAGGGGAGATAACACCCCAATTTCCATTGTTGAACTAGTTGAAGAAGAATATAAACCTAAGAAGAAAAAGAAAGCTAAGGCTGTTCCTAAGAAGCCTAAAGCTACTGCAAAAGATGGCTCTGCTAAGGCTAAGAGCTCAAAGAAAGAGTCTGCAGAAGAGCTTGGGTTAATTGAAGAGGAAGAAAACAATACCAAAGAGGTTTTGGCCGCTGAAGCTGCGGTAGTCGCTGAAACTGTTGAGACTGCAAAAGAAGAATCAGAACCTAAAGCAAAGGCACCAGAGGCGCCTGAGCCGGAGGTGAAAGAGACGGCGGTAGAAGAGGCTCCGGTGGCTGAGGAAGAACCGGCTGAAACTCCTGAGGCTAAAGCTGAAGAGGTTTCTGAGGAAACACCCAAAGTTGAAAGCGAACCTGTTGCGGAGGCTCAGCCTGTTGAGACCGCCGAAGAAGAAAAAGTAGAAGAACCTTCTGCTGTGGAGGCCAAGGAAGCTCCGGTAGCTGAGGAAGAGCCGTCTGAAGCTCCTGAGGCTAAAGCTGAAGAGGTTCCAGAAGAATCTTCCGAAGAACAAGCAGAGGATAATACTCAAGCTGAAGAAGATAAGGAAACTGAAAAGAAAGAAGACTAATAGTTTCTAGAGTAAAAATAAGAAACTGATAATTTATAAACTATCTGTAGATTGAACTTGCTTATCAACGGGCGGCCCAATGGGCCGCCTTTGTTTTTTATGGTAGTTTTAAGGATGGATAAGATAAGTGAAACCAGTCGGACTAATTCTAGATGCAAATAATATTTCGGACCTCGTCCTCTTAGCTAAACGAGCAGAACAGGCAAATTTTGATTCTGTTTGGGCAACAGAGCTTTATAGAACTTCATTTCAACAACTCTCGGCAGCCGCGCATTCAACTCAAAAGATTAAACTTGGAACAGCGGTAGCGCTTGCTTTTGTCAGAAGCCCACTGATTACCTCTCTTACGGCACTTGACCTTGATGAAATATCAAACGGGAGATTGATACTGGGGCTAGGTACGGGCGCAAAACGTACCAATGAGATGTGGCACGGTCTAAATCACGGAAAGCCGGTAACAAGGATAAAAGAGTGCATTGAACTTATAAGGCTCATTACCTCGGGAGTGCATCTGGGAGACCCAATATCCTATAAGGGTGAGTACTATGATATCTCGACTAAAGGGTATCACAGGGCTTTTAAACCCCTAAGAGATGAGATCCCGATATATTTAGCCGGTGTTGGAAGTAATATGATAAGAGCCGCAGGGGAGATTGCTGACGGGTATCTGGGCCATGTTGTATGTTCTTTGAGATATATAAAAGAGGTTGTCTATAAAAGCATTGCAAAAGGTCTTCAGACTTCCGGAAGAGAAAGGGAAGGCTTCAAGTCGTGCTCCATTATTACTTGCGCTATTTCCGAGAATAAAAAAGAGGCCCTAGAGGCAGCGCGAGCCACAATTGCCTTTTATGCGACTGTTAAAACTTATGAGCCTCCATTTAAGCTTCATGGATTTGAAAATGAGACGAAAAAGGTAAGAGATGCTTTTATAGACCGTGATATTAAGAAAATGATTAAAAGTGTTAGCGATGATATGGTTAATACATTTGCCGTGGTCGGAACAGCTTCGGAATGTAGAAATAAGATTGATGAGTATAGAGAGTATTTAGATCTTCCCATATTAAGCGCGCCCCATTATTATTTAGATTTTGAAGAAGTTAGGGGTTTTCAAGATGCAATCCTGGATACATTCGGCCAATAGGCAGTTAGTGACATCTTCCCTAAATTAATCCCTGTGCTATTCTTAATCTCATAAATATGTCAAAGAATGTCCTTATTTCCGGAGCCAGCGGTTTTGTAGGTACTCATTTAACGGGGGTTTTGCTTGAGAAGGGGTACAAGGTTAAGAAACTTACAAGATCACTGCCAGATACTACAGGCGATCAAGTCTACTGGAACCCCGCAAAAGGCGAAATCGAGCTTGAAGCTCTCGAAGATCTAGATGCTGTCGTTCATCTGGCCGGCGAGAACATAGCGGGAAGATGGACGGATCAGAAAAAAGCCAAAATAGAGAGTAGCCGAGTTCAGGGGACTAAACTACTTTCAGAGTCACTGGCAAAGCTCAATAAGAAACCTGAGGTTTTAATCGCGGCTTCCGCAGTAGGTTACTACGGAGACAGGGGGGATGAAATTCTGAGCGAGAAAAGCGCTCAGGGGCGGGGTTTTCTGTCCGATGTGGGCGTTAAGTGGGAAAATGCTACTAAAGCCGCTCAGGAGGCTGGAATACGCGTCTGTAACGTTCGTATCGGTTTAGTATTAGGCGCAGACGGGGGCGCGCTTGGAAAGATGCTCGTGCCGCTTAAGCTGGGTTTGGGTGGCAAGATTGGTGATGGTAAGCAGTACTGGAGCTGGATAGCTATTGATGACCTTGTAGAAATAATTTATTATCTTTTAGAACATGAGGATTTGAAGGGGCCGGTAAATGCGGTAGCTCCGAATGCGGGTACGAATAATGAGTTTACCTCAACGCTTGGCAGGGTGCTTGGGCGTCCGACTATATTCCCGCTGCCTGCTTTTGTAGTCCGCGGGCTTTTTGGGGAAATGGGGGAGGAGACAATGCTTTCAAGTGCCCGTGTGACGCCTCAAAAATTATTAGATTCAGGATACAAGTTTAAGTATCCAAAATTAGATCAGGCACTAAATAATATTTTAAAAGTGAGTAGATGAGTAATTTGGAAGATACGCTTAACAAACAGTATGGATTATATGAGCTGAAGGAGGAGGACGTAAGTTCAAATCCTATTGAACAGTTTCGCCTCTGGTATGACGAGGCGCTCGGAGCTGATTTAATTTATCCCAACGCCTTTACGCTCGCCACATCGACTAAAGAAGGGAAACCCTCAGCCAGGCAGCTTCTCCTAAAAGACTTTGATGAGGAAGGGTTTGTTTTCTATACTAACTCTGAAAGTAAAAAGGGGAACGATCTGGCAGAGAACCCATTTGCCGCTCTGTGTTTTTGGTGGGGCAAACTCGAAAGGCAGGTTAGAATAGAAGGGGAAATTCAAATGGTTTCCAACGATGAAGCCGATGAATATTTTGCAAGTCGACCCATAGGCAGCCAGATTGGCGCATGGACCTCTAATCAAAGCACTGTAATTCCTGATCGTGAACTGCTAGATAATAGATATAGTGAGTTTGAAAATGAGTTCAAAGACAGGCCCATTCCAAGGCCGCCTTATTGGAATGGCTACAGATTGATGCCTACTGCAATAGAGTTCTGGCAGGGCAGGGATAACAGGCTGCACGACAGGCTAAAGTACACATTGCAAGTCGGCGGGAAGTGGATTATAGAACGCTTGGCGCCCTAACTATCAGAGATCACTCACTTTTTGATGCCTGTATAAATAATAACAGTTCCAATCATCAGCTCAATTGAGTCTTGAGGTTCAAATTGGGCTTCCTTCATTAGTTCAAGAAACTTTTCTCTCTGTGGAAATTCCGAAGTCGAGTCAGAAAGATATTTATACTCTTTTTTGTTGCCAAAAAGTGAACCGATGAAAGGTAAAAACTTGCGAAAATAAAATAAGTAGAGTGGGGCAAAAATCGTGTTTTTCGGAATAGTAAATTCTAGTATGGCTGCTTTCCCACCTGTTTTTAATACTCTATTCATTTCTTTAAGAGATTGAAGAGGGCTAACAGTATTTCTTATCCCAAATGCAATAGTAATAGCGTCAAATTTATCATTCTCAAAAGGCAGATTTTCAGCATATCCCTCTACAAGCATAATTTTATCGCTAAATTCGGAGGAGCTGCATTTTTTATTTGCAAGTTCCAGCATTTGAGCGCTAGGATCTATACCTATTACTTTTGAGCCCTCTAATTTTCTGACTGTCTCAATGGCTACTTCTCCAGTCCCTGTCGCTATATCTAGGATTAAGCGTGACCCTCTAATTTGTTCAGCAAGCCGTCTTCTCCAAATCTTATCCATTCCAAAACTAAAGAATGTATTTAGAGAATCGTAGTGCCTTGCTATTTTATTAAAGAGAGAGGTTGTTTCTGGCATGTTGTATTATTGTAGCTGAATTAGAATAAAGAGTATTATTTTAAACTACTATACTCTTAGTTTTTGCAGGTCTTCTGATAAAGCGTCCATTATCCTTATCATATGTCCGGATTTATTAAGCACATAGAAATGAATTCCAGGCACACCCCGGGCAAGGAGTTCTTTGGACTGCTGTATACACTGCTCTATGCCAATATCACGTGCTTTATCGTCGTCATCTATTGCTGCGTCCAGCTTTTCCCTGAGGATTTGAGGAATGGTTGTGCCGCACATTGAAGTAATTCGCTGAATCTGTTTAGCTGATAGTATAGGCATTATACCGGGCACTATCGGCACTGTTATTCCAATATCTCTTACTTTTTTAACAAAGTCGAAGTAAAAGTCATTATTAAAAAAGAGTTGTGTTATTATCACATCCGCGCCGGCATCGACTTTTCTTTTCAGATTAGCCAGATCGGTTCCTAATTCAGGCGCTTCCAGATGCTTTTCAGGGTAACCGGCTACGGCTATTCCAAAGTAGTTTTTATTGCCGGTCCTTAGTTCAAAATTTCTTATATGCTCTACCAGCTCGTTGCCGTAAGAGTACCCCTCTTCACTTTGTATGAAGGTCTTTTCTCCTTCTGGAGGGTCCCCCCTTAGTGCGACTATATTTCTAACGCCGGCATCATATATTTTTTGAAGTATAATGTCCAGCTCATTTTTTGTTGCTCCCACGCAGGTTAGATGACAGGCGGATTCGACGCCGAAATGGTTTTTGATAAGTGACGCTATCTCCAGAGTCTTATCTCTGGTAGAACCCATTGCTCCATACGTAACTGTGATAAAATCCGGCCCGAGTGTGGCAAGTTGAGACAGCTCATTCTTTAAATTGTCCATACCCCTGTCGGTCTTCGGAGGGAATATCTCAAATGATATAATAGGTCTTTTGTCTTTGTATTTAGAATAATCTGAAAAGAGCATAATCTCACCTATTTAATTCTTAAACCAGTACATTCTTTCACTTCAAAGGTGCTTTGTCAAATATCGGACGTTATAAAAATAACCCAATGCGTATGAATTTTACATAAGGTATTTATTTGCTATATTTGGTTATGAAATTAGTATCAATTATATCTTTACAATGATTAACACGAGAGAGTACGAAATGAGCTATCTGCACAGAAGGGATAATATGTTTGTGACGCTGGCATTTTTTCTTATTGTTTTTTTTAGTCTTTCCTGCCAGCAGGCGAAAGAGATACCAGGCCAATTGACCGAGGACATTCCTAATCCTGTTAGTGATTTTACGCAAAAGGATAGATACAAGCTTGGACTTAGATGGTATCAGCAGGGTCAGTACGACATCGCAAGGAAAATGTGGAGGCCAATGGCTGAAAGCGGTGACTGCGACGCTCAATACGCTCTGGGTCTGCTATATTTCAATGGTCTCAGTGTTAGAAAGAATTACAATACAGCTCTTAAATGGTGGGGCAGGGCGGCCGAGCAGGCGCAGCCGCAGGCCTTAAACACGCTCGGAGTGCTATATTCTCACACGAGGGTCAAATATACTACCCTTGACTGTAGAAAAGGCTGTGGAGAGCCTAAAAACCTTATAATAGCGTACAAATGGTTTGGACTTGCGAAGGAGTATGGACCGCTCCATGAGATTAAATTCGCTCAAAAATCATTAGATCGTATTAGTCCGGAAATGACTGAAGCTCAAATTATTGAAGCCGGGGCTATGATAGACGACTGGCAGCCGGAGCCTTCCAAATGTAAATCACGCGGGTTTTATATAGTGAATTGAAATAGTTTTACGGATACTCATTTAACTCGTCTCATTTGAATATTTTTAAAATCCTTCTTTTGTCCTCAAAATCCAGGTGAATAATATCGAACATGAATTCATTTTTTGACATTCAGTTGTACTCTGGTATGTTGATATTGAAAACGAATATCAATATTAACTACAGGAGGCTCTTTTAGGATGAGTAGAACAATATCGCATTATTATTTTGGCTTGATTACTAAAATGGTTATTCCGTTTTTCGTTGTTTTCCTTATGATTTCTTCAATAGATGTTTTATCTGAAGAACTCAATCAAAATCAAAAAGAGTTCTCAAGTTCAATAGAGTCCTATAACAAGTTAAGGGCAGAGATAATGGTTGAGCAGGCTAAAAATGAAGCTCACGCTCAACAAAATAATCAGAATATCGAAGTTGCACAGAGGCTCAGCGATGACGAGACGGAGACTCAGGATGAGAGGATAGAACAGTTGGAGAAGAAGCTTCAAAGTGTGACCGACGAGCTTCAAGAGCTTAAGTCAGAAGGAATGCCGGATGCCAGATTGCAGTCGATAGAGGATAAATTAAGCATCTTGGCAGAAGAAATAGATAATATGAAATCCGCCTCAGTTGTTGCCGATCCTACATACGAGCAGGTTTACGGAGCGGCGCCTGCGGCATCAAAGGTCTATCTTAAAGACAAAGGATTATCAATCGGCGGCTACGGAGAGCTGCTGGTAGGGCAGGTTAGACAGGATGAAGATAATGTGGTCGACGCTCAGAGAGTAGTTCTCTATTTCGGCTATAAATTTACGGACAGAATAATCTTTAACTCTGAAATCGAGTTTGAGCATGGAACCACTTCTTCAAATCAGGACGATCGCTCAGGCTCCGTGTCAGTAGAATTCGCACTTCTCGATTTTCTCCTATGGCCGGAATTAAATCTAAGAGGTGGTTTGCTCTTAGCTCCATTCGGAATAATAAATGAATCACATGAACCAACTACATTCTTTGGAGTATTCAGACCTTCAGTGGAAAGATTTATTATTCCCACTACCTGGAGAGAGAATGGGCTTGGTATATTCGGAGACTTTGATTTAGGCGGGGCAGGGTCTATTAATTATAGAGCTTACGCAATGAACAGTTTTGACGCCAGAGGGTTTAGGGCTGTGAACAACAGAGATTTGCGAATAAAGGGCAACCGCGCACTGTTTAACGACGTTGCTTTTGTAAGCCGGGTGGAATATGAGCCGGTTCCATATGTTACTATTGGCGGCTCAATATTCCTTGGTAATACGGGGCAGGACCAGAAGATCGAGAACGCCGATTCATCCTTTGACGGGGATAAGTTTAGTGGTTTCTTTCAGATGTATGAGGCCGACATACAGCTCCAGTACAGTGGGTTTGAAGCGAGAGGGCTTTTTGTTTATACAACGCTCGATGATGCAGCCAGGATAAACGCCTTGAACGATTTTGAGGGCGATGATTCGGTAGGCAGCGAGCAGTGGGGTTATTATGTAGTGGGGGCTTACAATGTGCTCTCTCTCGCTAATTTCACAAGTCAATACGCTCAGTATCTAGCACCTTTTATAAGGTGGGAACAGTATGATACGCAGGCGAAGGTGCCCACAGGTTTCTCGAGGAACCTCGCTAATGACAGAAACGATCTGACAATCGGTCTTGACTATAAACCAATTCCTAATGTAGTTATGAAAGCAGAATATCAACGGCTTGACAATAAGGCCAATAATTCTCAGAATCAGTTTAATTTTGGACTTGGATATGTCTTTTAAGTCTGGTTAAATATAGCTCAAAAATAAGGGCGTAGGAATTCATTTTCTATGCCCTTTGTCTTTATTAAGGTAGTGTGTGAACCATGTATAAGATCATAATAGCAATATTAGTAATAACATCTTCATTCATAATAGTTTCCCCTTCGGTATCCAAAGTCTTTATGAAAAGAGATGAAGCGCTTAAAACAGCTTTTCCTCAGGCGGTTGAGATTGAGAAAAAAGAAATCTTTTTGTCATCTGAACAATCTCAAGAAATTGAGTCCCTCGCCCGTTCTAAGAATGAGTCCAGATTATATATAATTTATGAGGCAAAGAATGAGGAGAAAACATTAGGTTATGCTATAATAGACACCCATAAGCTAAGAACCCAGACCGAGACTGTAATGTTTGTAATCAATCCTGACGGGAGCTTAAGACAAACGGAAATACTGGCATTCTTCGAACCTCAGGATTATCAGCCTGGAGAAAATTGGATAGAGCTTTTTGAAGACAAGACATTGGATGACAATCTAAAGATAGGAAAAGACATTCCGAATATTACAGGGGCTACTATTACAGCAAATTCTTTATCACAGGCGATTAGAAGAATACTGGCGGTATTTAAAGTTGCCTCAGAGCAGGGCCAGTTAAACTAACAGAGGATCAGATACATTGCGCTTTTTCATCTCACCCGATATAACAAAAAATACACTTCTAAGACTGATTGTGGCTTTTACAGTGCTTTTTTTTCTTTTCCTATGGATTACTAACCTTCTTTTATATCTTCAAATAGGTTTCAGCTATGAGTCGGTTGTGAAGTATTATCTCGGCTCTGAGCAGGATTTCATGCCCCCGAGAAGCTATCTCGGAATGCTGGAAGAAGCCCATTTTCACTTCTTTGCAATGGCCATAATCCTTGTAACCCTAAATCATCTGATTTTGTTTACCAAGATTAGCAACTTCTGGAAACTCCTACTTATTCTGTCTTCTTTTTCATCGGCGTTAGGTGACATAGCAGGGGGGTGGCTCATACGTTACGTAAGCCCTGAATTTGCCTACTTGAAAATAGCCTCCTTAATAGTCCTTCAGGGTTCTCTCGTGGCTTTGATGGTTATAGTTATATGGTTTCTTTACGGATATGGCGATCGTAAAACAGGCTACAGATAGGCTTTCAAATCTAAAATTAAGTTAGCTTGAGCTTTTTTCTGAGTTTGCTGACGTCGTAATAAGGCTCGCCACGGTTTTTAGCGTGCTCGTATATTACCTCAAGCTCATCTATCACCGAATTTAGCTTTACTCTCCCCTCTTTAGTTTTCAACGAATCTTTAGGAGATTTCCCTTCCAGGATTTCAAGAGGCGTGTTTACCCATTTATCGTAATGACTGTCTAGCTCTGAATCGAGCTCATTCTTGTTTTTTACTCCTAGCGGGTATTTCTTTAATTTCTTTGTTTCACTTTTGCTCTTATCTATAAATTTGTCCTGTTCTTTTATGGTGTCTTCTAGGTGTTTGATGTGCCCTTTGCACTCTTTCTCTATTTTAGATTTGGCCTTTGCAAGCATCTCTACCGAATAGCATTCAATACGTAATTTAGTCTTTTCTATTTCTAATGTGCCGGTAATTTTATTTCTGCCTATTTTTTCCCAAGAGAATATTCTGATTTCTTCGGTTTTATCGCTAATTTCTTTTAATGATTTAATTTTCTCTATATTTTTTATGCATGTCTCGTATTGGTCTACGGAATAACTTGCTGTTGCCAGTACAAATTCATCGCCTTCGGGTGTAACAAAATGCGGGTGGTTGGCAACGTCTTCAATGTAATAACCAATCCGAAATCCCCAGTCTTTTAGATACTCTCTTTTAGTTCTTTGATTTCCGTATAGTTCTTTATACTCTTTAAGTTCTCCATCGAAAAATTCAGTAATAAGGTCTTTGAAAGTAGCAGGATAGAGTGAGACTATTCCTGAAAAGTAATTTTGATTCCCGATTTTAAGGGGCCTTGCCGCAATTATATCCCTGCGTTTTATTTGCTTGGAAGATGCCTTGTCCAGAACTTCAAATACTTCTCCTGTAAATATATCTTTAATAACACACTTCTCACCCGAGAAGACTTCTTCAACCTCAAAAAAGCTATATATGCTTTTTATCCAGTCTATTATTAGTCTCTTCTCTGTGTCCGATAATGTCTTGCTCTCATCTATATAAAACCTTGCAATTACCCTTTCTTCTGAATCCAGCAGCTTGAAGTCATATAAGAACCAGTCGAAGAATTTCTCAAATGTTAGCTCATCTATATCCTTTTCGCTAATATCTTCACTACTAAATTCAGGGATGTTTTTCCAAATATAAAATGCTTCTCCAATTTGGGACTGGATCTCCGGGCGCTCAGAATAATCCGCCAATTTTTTCCTGAGTTCCTTCTCCACCTGATCAATCTTGTATTGTGTAATATCTACAACCGTTTTAGTCATCTTATCTTAAAGTGCTCCTTAGTGTTAAATTTGATAATGGATTCTAACTTTTCAGTCTCAGGCTATTTTGCCAAACTCACTCTCTAAGTATTTCGATCTATAATCAAATATATCCGCAAGCTGTTTCTTTGCAATATTTTGTTTTCTCTCAAGAGAATATATTCTCTTGTGTTAACGTCCTTTTGAGATTTGGTTTGCCGGAATTTAAGAAAAGTGGCGCAATATACTAGTTCTGTCCTAGTAGCAAAAGATCGGGCCAAATCGAGCATAAATAACTTTTGAATATCGTTTTTCCGATGTATAATCCTTTCCCGTTATGAAAATTGTACAAATTAATGTAAGAAATCTAAAAACTCACCTAAGCGGACTAAGGCGGAGTTCTTCTCTTTCCGACCCCCAACTGGAATCATCTACAAAAAAAATCGTGGATGATGTAAAACGAAACGGCGACAAGGCTCTTTTTAAATATACAAAGAGGTTTGATAAGCAAGAGCTTACAAAAAGAACGGTTAAGGTTACGGCTCGTGAAATTGAGAAGGCCCAGTCCCTAGTTTCTAAAGAATTAAAAGCTGATCTAAGAACAGCGGCCAAGAGAATAAGAGAATTTCATAAACATAAACTTCCCAAAGCGGGTATGTACAAAGACAATCTTGGGAATGAGCTTGGATGGCTCATTCGTCCTATTCAAAGAGCAGGGTTGTATGTTCCCGGAGGAAAGGCTGCTTATCCTTCAACCGTCTTGATGACGGCTATACCAGCTAAAGTGGCGGGCGTGGAAGAACTTGTGCTGGTTACCCCGTGCCCTAACGGCGAGTTAAACCCTACGGTTTTAGTAGCCGCCTCAATTGCAGGGGTGGATTCCATATATAAAGTCGGCGGAGCGCAAGCGGTGGCTGCTTTGGCCTATGGTACGGAGTCGGTTCCCAAGGTGGATAAGATTGTAGGTCCCGGGAATATATACGTAACGATTGCAAAGAAGCTCGTATTCGGACAGGTGGATATTGATATGATTGCAGGACCTAGTGAGGTCTTGATAATATCGGACGGGAGCTCTCCGGCAAGCTGGGTGGCTGCTGATTTATTAGCTCAAGCTGAGCATGATGAGATGGCTGTCCCTCTTCTTGTTACTGATTCGCCTCAGTTTGGAAAAGAGGTTCGCAAAGAAGTCTCACGTCAATTAAAATTGCTTAAAAGAAAGGACATCGCGAGCCAGGCTGTAAAAAGCCAGGGAAGGATTTTTATAGTAAAAAATATTGATGAAGCTGTTGGGGTCGCAAACGCACTAGCTCCGGAACATTTGGAACTCTGTGTTAAAAACCCAAAGGTTCTACTTAAAAAGATCAAAAACGCAGGAGCAATCTTCGTGGGCTCAATGTCCACAGAGGCATTTGGTGATTATGTAGCCGGGCCAAGCCACGTGCTTCCTACCGGAGGAGCCGCAAGGTTTTCTTCACCGCTTAGCGTCTATGATTTTTTGAGAATGCCTAGCGTGATATCAATTTCGAAAAAGGGGTTTCAGAAACTAAGCGACTCTGTTATGGATCTCGCTTATAGTGAAGAGCTTGAAGCCCATGCTCTTTCCGTAAAAGTAAGAAAGTAGGCGTTATCTCTGAAAACTCATAAACAATGCATAAACATATATCAGCTAAATAAAATGACTCCTAAAGATAAAAAACCAGAACCTAATGACTCTAGTCTTATAGCGTCAAGGGTTAGTCAGGAAATTAGGGATATTTCCCCGTACTCTGTCCCCCATTTTGATTGCAAAATTAGACTTGACGGCAATGAGAGCCCTTTTTCCCCTCCAAAGGAAGTGCAAGACAAAGTAGACAGTGCTATAAAAGAAATTGATATTAACAGGTACCCGGATCCTGAGGCAAAGAGATTGGTCCAAATAATATCTAATGTCTGTGATTTTCCTAAAGAGGGAATCCTGCTCGGAAACGGATCGGATGAGCTCATAGGAATGCTGATTACGGCATTCTCACACGGCACAGGAAGGATTCTCTGTCCATCTCCTACGTTTTCCATGTACAAGCTTACGGGACTTACTATGGGAGCAGAAATTGTAGAAGCTCCATTGGATGAGAACTTTGATATAGACCTAGACGAGACTCTTGGTGCAATAGAAGAGAACGATCCTGATCTGATTTTCCTGGCTTCTCCTAATAATCCTACGGGGAACATGTATTCTGCCAGTAAAGTTGCTGAAATAATAAGCGTTTCAAAGGGGATTGTCGTAGTAGATGAGGCTTACTCGGATTTTAGCGGGTATACATTTTTGCCGTTGATAAAAGAGTGTGAGAATCTTGTGATCCTAAGGACATTATCAAAGGTCGGATTTGCGGGACTTAGGATAGGAATGCTCCTGGCAAGGGATAGTCTTGTGAGTGAGATAAACAAAGTCCGTTATCCGTATAATATCAATTCTCTAAGCCAGGTGGTAGCAGAGGTTGTGCTCGAGAACTGCGAATTCGTAGCGGAGAACATTCAGCTTGTAATTAGGGAAAGGGATCGAGTATATAATGCGTTATCGGCTCTAGAGCAAATTAAAGCTTTCCCAAGTGATGCGAATTTTATATTTTTTAGAGTGAACGACGCGGATATTTTGTTTAGCAAGTTAGTTGAGAGGGATATTCTTATAAGGAACTTTAATAAGCCTGGGAGACTTCAGAACTGTATGCGAGTTACCATAGGTACACCCGAAGAGAACGATTCTTTCCTGAGTGCTTTAAGCGAAATCCTTTCCTCTTGATTTTATTATTACTGCAAAACCGATCCAAAAAACCGAGCATGCAATAGGGAAGACATCTCCGATTCTTGTATAGAGAGTTTTTCCCCCGTTCATGAGGCTTACCTCTCCCTCCAAGTTTGTTTGAACAAAATTATCTGTTCTATCGACAACTCTTCCAACAGGGTCGATAATTGCGCTTATGCCGGTGTTTGTAGATCTCAATAGATACCTTCTTGTTTCTACCGCTCTTGGAATTGAAATGAATAAGTGCTGGTAGGGCGCTATTGTTTTGCCGAACCACGCATCGTTTGTTATGTTTACAATTAGATTTGCCCCTTTGTCTACAAACTGCCTGCTAAATGAGGGGATAATGTCCTCGTAGCATATGATGGGAGCTATCCTAGCGCCTTTTTCTTCAATCTCGAATAGATCAAGCTTGCTGCCGGGAGTGAAATCCCCGGAGGCGGGGCTTATATTTTTTATTGCCGGGATGTATTTTGCAAACGGAAGATACTCGCCGAAAAGAAGGAGTTTGATTTTGTGGTACCGGTTCTTTATAAGACCGTTTGAGTCAGTCAAAAATGCGGTGTTATATTTAATCAAATCCTCATCCGTTATGATTTTTGCGTTCGGATCAATCGGTGTATAAGACATTCCTCCCACAATAAAATATTTGCCCTCCATTTCGGGCACTCCCATCTCGTCCCTTACTATTAGATAGTCTGAGGAGTTTGAGAACCAGGCCTGGATCGAGGTCTCAGGCCAGATGATTAGATCAGCCGACTTAATATGCTCTGACATCTCTTTATGTCTGTCGGTAACTGTTTTTTCCTGATTCTCAGTTTTCTCCAGGAAGTCAAAATTAGCCTGCACCATCGCTATTCTAAGTTTAGGAGACTGAGATATCTCAACATCAACCTGAACAATTCTGAAATATCCGTATGCAAGTGTTGATATCAGTAATATGAAGGATAATAATATTTCCCTTCCCGGTAGAAGAGCGTTTAGTTTAAATCTTTTAATTACCCTCATTAGAGTGACATTTACAACTACAATTATAAAACTTAAGACATATATACCCAACAGATCATAGAGTTGAATAACGGGTAGATAGTCCGCTTGGGAATTGGTAATACCGTAGGGAAACAAAAACGGGAAGAGATATTCAATTGATGTCCAGATTGAGGCTATTAGCAGTACGGCAAGAACTCCGGGTTTTCTAAACAATCCGAGCCTGGTGGTTATGTATGAGAATATGCCGAATGAAAGCCCCGCAAAGGCGCTTAAGAAGATTATAAATATGACGCTTATAATAATTGGGAACCCGCCAAATCTAGCAAGGGTTCCTACCAGCCAGTAGGTTCCTATAAAGTTTCCAATTGTTCCAGCGAGCAGACCGAGCTTGAATGCGTCTTTAGGGGATTTCTTAACTATTGCCCAAAATAGCGGTATCAAAAGAATCCAGGCAAGGATTCCTGAGTAGGGGACCATAAAAGTAATTGGATATAAGACGCCTGTCAGTGCGGATAGAGCCAGATCGGACTTTTTAATCTCAGACATGGTGCTTAAACATACCCAAGCGCAGTGGGTTGGGAAAGAAATATCTCTTCAGTTAATGAGGAAGTTTGAAGAAATAGTACGGACTATGCTTTTCTCTTCTTCCCGGATTTTTTAGGCGGATCAGCGGGCTCAGCCAATTCACCTGAATTGCTAAGAGTATATAATTTTACGGCTCCTACTACGATTAGACCAAGCGCCATAACCTGAGCTACCGAAAGATTGGGGACAGGGCTTGGTGTCGTGCTTCTAAGGAACTCGATAAAAAACCTCTCAAATCCCGCAATGATCAAATAGATTGAAAAAAGCCATCCGGCTGGTTTTAATTTGGTTCTGATTTTCCATATGTATAAAAATGCGATAAACATAATTATTATTTCATAGATCTGGGTGGGATGCACTGTCTCGGTTGTAGGCGGGAGCCCTTTGGGAAAAGCGATCGCCCAGGGCAAGTTTGAGGGCACGCCGTAATCATCTCCTACCAGTAAACACCCGATTCTTCCTATTGCATAGGCCAATGCGAGTGCCGGGGCCGCTAGATCTCCTATTGTCCACATGCTGATCCTGTTTCTCTGGGCAATTATCCAGACTAACACAAGAGCTCCGATAAAGCCCCCGTAGAATGTAAGGCCGCCGCGGGATAAAAGATGCGTCAGCGGGTGTCTGATTAAATCTCCAAGCGGTACATTTTCAAATAGATAAAGCAGTTTAGCTCCTACAATCCCGCCGATCATGCTAGCAAGGAACATATTGCTTATAGCTTTATCTTTTAGCTTTTTTCTCGTTGTTTCAAGTGATATAAGCCAATAGCCCGCTAAAAAGCAAAGAGCTATCAGTACGCCGAATGAAGAGATGGTGAAGTCGCCTATTTTTATAAGATCAGGATACATTTAGTCCTCGCTTCCTTTTGTGGTTGAATTCTTTGTTTTTGAGCTGATTTCTTTTTTGAGTTCTGAGTTTTTACTCATAAAATAAAATAGAAACCCAAAAAGAATTACGCATAGAACGATTTGAATTATTAGAGCTGTCGATAAGCTATTCATGATTATCTCTCCTAATTAATTTTAACGTATTAAAGTAGAAGTCAAGATCCACTGCCTTCACTATGATAAACGCGATTAATTCTTAATCAAACATTGATATATTTTAACTTGCATTATAAGTAAGAATAGGTAGATTCTCTATACTAAATGCTAACCTCTCCCGTGTTAGTTCTCAATCGTTATTTTGTTCCAGTTACGATAACAAGTGTCAGAAGAGCTTTTGTAATGCTGTATGGCGGTGTAGCAAAGGCCGTAGATGGGGAATATAACACCTTTGATTTTGAGTCCTGGTCACAAATTTCTGAATTTAAAGAGCAAGACGATGTAATCCGAACTGTAAGCGCAGTTATAAAAACCCCCAGGGTGATAATACTGGTTCGCTATGAGGGGATTATAAGAAAAGAGGCAAAGTTTAACCGCCTGAATATTTTCAGAAGAGACGGCGGGACTTGCCAGTATTGTTGTAAACAGTTCTCACGTTCTGAGCTTACAATAGACCATGTTGTACCACGCTCACAGGGTGGGAGGAGTGTGTGGGATAATGTCGTTTGCTGCTGTATCAACTGTAACAGGAAAAAAGGCGGACAGACCCCGGTACAAGCGAGAATGAAACTGAAAACCAAGCCTAAGAAGCCCCTTTGGGATCCATTCTCAAATATTTATATCAAAGCTGTTAGATATAAAGAGTGGGAGCCTTTCTTGAATTTTGTTGATATATCCTATTGGAACGTAGAACTCGAAGAATAAACGAGCTTTCACCTTTTTATCTCTAAAAATAGAATATTGCTGGTTTTTGACTTGTCCATAGGCTAAATTTATCTTAAGCATCAGCGATCTTAACAAACAATTTCATATAGCTTAAGACGGAGGGTTTCAATGGTTTATAGAGTATTACTGCTAACAATCGCATTATTTCTCGGTATTAGCGTCACATCTTTTGCCCAGATTAAATTGCCCGATGTTACGGGACCGATAGTACAAAAACTCCCGGTATTTATACCTGATCTTTCAAGTGTGGGGCCAAGTAACCCGAAGGGAAGAGAGTTTACAGAAGTATTGAGGAACGATCTTGAGAATGCCGCATTGTTTGATGTGAGTTCAGGCGGTGCTTCAGTACAGGACCTTAACAACATTAACTTTCAGGGCATTTTTGATGCTGGAGCCGACTATTTGATTGCAGGCCAATATCAAACAGTTGGAAATAAAATCAAATTTGCGGTCCAGCTTTATAACGTTAAAGAGGAAAGACCTATATTGGGAAGATCATATGTTGCTACCCCGGGCAGAGTTAGAGAGGCCGCGCACAAGTTTGCTGATCTAGCAATGAAGCAAATGACGGGTAAAGAGGGGTTCTTCTCCTCAAAAATAGCTTTTGTTTTAGGAAACAGAAGCAAGAGAAATCTGTTTTTGATGGATTATGACGGTTCGAATAAAAGACAGCTAACAAGGCATAATTCGCTTCTTATGTCTCCGGATTGTTCCCCTGACGGAAGGAAAATTATTTTTAATTCCGATAAAGTGTGGGATCAGGATTTATACATTATAACTTTAGGGCCGAAGATTAAAGAGACCAGACTTACCAAGGCTTTTAAACTTGAGCAGAGCGCGGAATGGTCGCCAAGCGGCAAGCAGCTTGCCTTTAGCGCAAACGGTGATATTTACGTTTCAGGCGTAAGCGGTAAAGGGGCTGTGAATTTAACCCGTTCCGGCTCTATTGACGTATCCCCAACATGGTCTCCTGATGGAAGCAAGATAGCGTTTGTGTCCGATAGGAGCGGTAATCCTCAAATCTATGTGATGAATTCTAACGGGAGCGGCCTTAGGAGGATCACCTCAAGCGGTTATAACACGGACCCTTCCTGGTCACCAAACAGGGAAGTAAACAAGATTGCTTTTGTAAGGGTAGATGGTGGGGCTAACATATACACTATTGATCCAAGCGGCGGAGGGGAACAAAGGCTTACCTTTGGCGGGGGAAGAAATGAAAACCCGGCGTGGTCGCCCGATGGTTACTATATAGCCTTTAGCTCTTCAAAGGCTGGCGCCAAGGATATTTATCTCATGTACTTAAATGGTGAGAATCAGGTACGTCTGAGCCAGGGCGGCGGCAAAACATTTCCAACCTGGTGTAAATGATTTCTGCATATGCCCAGCTTATGATACAGGGGTGATAAAATAAATTGAGAATATTTATCGCCGCTTTAATCCCACAAGACATCTGTGCCAAGTTAACGAATTATATTAATATCCTAAAGCACAATATCGATGGGGTTAAATGGGAGAAATCTGAAAAACTCCATGTTACTCTAAAATTCCTGGGCGATGTAGATGAGTCCAAGGCGGACGAGATTTCCAATATGCTGGACAAACTTGTCCATTCCTATTCTCCATTTGAGTTAGAGCTTGCAGGCTTTGGCGGATTTCCTGATTTGAAGCAGCCCAGGGTTTTATACGCAGGCCTGTCTCGCAACAGCGGGCTTTCCAAATTTCACAGTGAGCTAGATCAATATCTGTGTAGAATTGGCTTTGAGAAAGAAAACCGTAAATTTATTCCTCACATAACTCTAGCTAGGGTAAAGAAGAGAGTTCATATAAAAGAGACCCTTCCTGCCATTACTCATAGTGTCTTCGATATAACTCACATAGGTCTTATAAAGAGTGAGCTTAGACCCGAGGGGTCGGTGTATACTCCGGTGCAAATATTTAAGCTGGGGAAATAGGTGTATACGCATTGATGATTTTGTTTCCTTACATCTTTATTGGATTTATCGTTTTATTGATAATAATGGACTGCCCAGTACAATTGTACTATGAGAGAAATGTCCGAGAAGGGAATTAAGACAAAAGCGAAGATTGTAGAAACGGCAAGGGAGCTATTTCATAGAAACGGTGTTAAAGCAACCAGTGTAGACGAAATTCTTAAAATTTCAGGTGCAGGAAAAAGTCAGTTCTACCACTATTTCAAAAATAAAGATGATATAGTTCATGCTGTTTTACAATTTTATCTTCAGATGTTTAAGCAGGGTAAAGGTCCTGTCAGACTGCAGATCAATAGCTGGGATGATTTAGAAGAATTTTTTTACAGCCATGTTCGAGGCATAGAAATGTTTAATTCTGAGAGGTCATGCCCTATAGGGTCAATTGGGAACGAGCTGGCTTCGGAAAATGAGGAAATTAGAAAGGATGTAAACCTCATTTTCGGATTCATGAGAAATAACATTTCAAATTTTTTCGCCGATTTAAAAGCGGATGGGAAATTGAATAAAACAGCCGACCCTGAGTCATTGGCTGACTTCTGCATCTCCACTGTGCAGGGGGCTTTACTGTTAGCAAAAGTAAGAAAAGACTCAAAGGCAGCTGAAAATACAGTTGATCATGCCCTTGGGTATTTGAAGTCATTCTCCAAGTAAATTTTAATCCCCCAGAAAAGTTCTTGACACTGTTGTACTGTTCGGTACAGTGTAGTTGTACTAACCAGTACAAATCAAGTGCTAAAGGAGTTTGTAAAAATGCTGAAAATTTATGGTTTCCCCGTTTCTCTACCGTCAAATAAAGTGAGGTTTGTAGTTAATAAATTAGGATTAGATTACGAATATGTCCCCGTCAATCTTTTAGCAGGTGAGAATATGACAGAAGAATTTCTCAAGTTGAACCCAATAGGTAAAGTTCCCGCAATGGACGAGGACGGATTCACCCTTTTTGAAAGTAATGCAATCTCAAAATATCTCTCTCAAAAATATAATTCATCTTTATACCCAGAGGATATTGTTAAAAGAGCTAATGTTGATAAGTGGATTGACTTTATTTCTCTTCACGTCGGCTCTGCGGTTGGCAAAGTATTTTTTAACCGTGTCCTGGCGCCATTGGTTAATGTGGAGGTCGATGAAAGGTCGGTTAAAGACGGACTTAGTTTCTTAGACCGTTTTTTGCCGATTGTGGATAACCAACTTAAGGAAAATGAGTATCTTGCGGGCAGCGAGTTAACACTTGCCGATCTTAATCTTTTAGCCAATCTTGATCCGGCTGAGGTTGCTCAAGTGGATTTGTCTCCATATGAGAATATAGTCAAATGGCGAGAGAATTTGCAGAAGGAAGATTTTTACACAAAGTGTCATAAAAATTATGGTGAAGCTTTACAGTCAGTGGCTGCTTAACTAAACTGATTCTTTAAATGCGGCAGTTCTATTTGTTGTATGGATTTATTTTTGGAGGATGTGACGATGCCCCCCGAGAGCAGGTTCAACGGATTTACGAAGGTAACATTTAAATTCTTTAAAGATCTTGAGGAAAACAACAAAAGAGAGTGGTTTGAAGAACATAGAACAATCTTTGAGAAAAATGTAGTTGAACCTGCTCAGGAGTTTGTGATGGAGATGGGAGGGCGGCTTAGATCCGCATGTCCCAGGATTGTAGCGATTCCCAAGATTGACAAGTCAATTTTCAGGATTTATAGAGACGTCAGATTTGGCAAAAACAAGATTCCTTACAAAACTCATCTGGGTATATTCTTTTGGGAGGGGCCGAGAAAGAAGCTGGGGAATCCCGGCTTTTACCTGCAGCTCGATAAATCATCAATATTAATAGCCGGTGGACTCCATTCGCTCCCGAGCGAGTTATTAAAAGCTTACCGAGATGCGGTTAGCGATCCCAAAAAAGGCGCTGAAATAGCCAAAATATTAAAAAAGCTAACGAAGAATACATCTTACAAATTAGGTGGCATGCACTATAAAAGAGTTCCGAGGGGCTATGATCCTGATAACTCTAATGTAGATTTACTGCTTCATAACGGACTCTATGTCTACTACGAGGGGCCGGTCCCAAAAGAAGTATCCTCCCGGGATTTTCTGGATTACTCCTTTGGTATATTCAAAGATATGTTGCCTTTGCACAACTGGCTAAGGGATAATGTGATAGCCTGAATTCCTGGCGACTATATTTGCTTTTTCACTTGAGGGCTTCCTTCTCGATTAGCTTGAATCCTGAGCCCCTGTTTTTCCAACTAAATAGTTGACACAAAATGATAAAAATCTGATATTGTTTGTATTGAGCTTAATGGCTTTGTCCTATATAGACGGAGGTTTATTAAATGATTGACCTATACACATCTACTACTCCAAACGGCAGAAAAGTCTCTATTATGCTAGAGGAAATAGAACTCCCTTATACTTTAAAGCATATTCATCTCACCAGAATGGAGCAAAAAGAAGAACGGTATCTCAAAATTAATCCCAACGGTAGAATTCCAACGATCGTGGATCACGATAACGACGGCTTCTCAGTGTTTGAGTCGGGCGCTATATTGATATATCTGGCTGAGAAAACAGGAAAGTTTCTCCCAACCGATGCAAAAGGGCGCTCCACGGTAATACAGTGGCTCATGTTCCAGATGGCGGGAATAGGACCTATACAGGGGCAGGCACATGTGTTTTACAGATATGCTCCCGAGAAGATTGAATATGCAATCGGACGCTATCAGCGGGAGACCAGGAGACTTTACGAGGTTCTGGACAATCGACTTAAAGATACCCAATATCTTGCCGGAGACTTTTACTCTATTGCTGATATGGCTACATATCCCTGGATTACGCTTCACGATTGGGCCGGGGTCGAGATGGATGATCTCGTAAATCTAAAAAGATGGGAAGAGATTATTGCAGAGCGCCCGGGTGTGATACGCGGTATGAACGTTCCTCAGTCCAGGCAGCATAGTGTTAAGGACGCTGAACAAAGAGGCTCAACCATGTTGGTCTAATTTGTGATTAGGTGATATTACAATAATTCTAGACAGTTACGGAGGAAATAGATTTGAAGAATTTAAAAGTTGATGTGGCTGTAATTGGTGCGGGAACTGCCGGGATGGTCGCATTTCAAAAAGCCGTGAAGTCTGCCGAAAATGTAGTTCTTATTGAAGGTGGACAGTACGGTACTACTTGTGCCAGGGTAGGCTGTATGCCGAGCAAACTGCTAATATCGGCGGCGGAAGCTGCTCACGCTATTGAAGAAGCTCCGGGTTTTGGGATATACCCCAATGGAGAACCCACAGTAGATGGAGTAAAGGTAATGGAGTGGGTTCGGAGTGAAAGAGACCGTTTTGTAGGATTCGTCTTAGATTCAATTGAATCAATTCCGCCTCAAAATAAAATAAGAGGCTATGCCCGCTTCATTGACGATCACACGCTTTTGGTAGACGACCACACTACTATTGAAGCAGCGTCTGTTGTTATTGCAACGGGCTCATCACCGTCAATTCTCCCTATGTTTGAGGAAGCGGGGGATCATCTTATCGTAAACGACGATGTTTTTTACTGGGATGATTTGCCCGAGTCCGTTGTCGTGTTCGGAGCGGGGATAATAGGGCTTGAGATCGGACAGGCGCTCCATCGTCTTGGAGTAAAGACAAAGATTCTGAGCAAATTTGGATTGGTTGGACCGCTTAATCATCCGGAAATAATTGAATATGCGAATCATACTTTTCAAAATGAGTTTTATCTTGATACGGATGCCGATACTTTGGATGTTAAGAGAGTTGGCGATCAGGTCGAGGTTACATTTAAAGATTTAGACGGTGTCCTGCAAAACGAAAAATTCGACTATCTTCTAGCCGCAACGGGAAGGACTCCAAATGTAAGAAATCTTGGTTTGGAAAACACAAGTTTAGAAATTGATGAAAGAGGAGTTCCCTTCTTTGACTGGTATACGCTACAGTGCGGAGACAGCTCTATATTTATAACGGGCGATGCAACCAACGATCTTCCGTTGCTTCACGAAGCTGCAGACGAGGGACGAATTGCGGGAGAAAATGCGGCAAAATTCCCCGAAGTTCACGCAGGTGAAAGAACTGCACCGCTCACTGTGGTTTTTACAGATCCTCAGATTGCACTTGTGGGCAATAATTATAATCAGCTAAAAGAGACCACTAATTGCTGCTTTGTAACGGGCATGGTGTCTTTTGAGAATCAGGGGCGAAGCCGTGTAATGCTTAAAAATAAGGGCCTCCTACACATCTATGCGGAATATGGTACAGGATTATTCTTGGGTGCGGAGATGTTTGGTCCCCGAGCTGAGCATATAGCGCATTTACTGGCATGGGCGTATCAACAAAGAATGTGTATACCGGAAATGCTGCAAATGCCATTTTATCACCCGGTGATAGAGGAAGGGCTAAGGACTGCGCTCAGAGATGCTAATCAGAAACTTCACCTGGGACCGGGGCTTGATGAGAACAGCATGGAATGCGGTCCAGGTATTTGATTTGTTTCAGCATGCACAATGATTAAACTATCAATTATTGATATTATGAATTTAGGAGGACAGGGTTATGAGACTAGAGGGTAAAACCGCTTTAATTACAGGAGGTGGGGAGGGGATAGGAAAGGCTACCGCGCTACTATTTTGCGAGGAAGGGGCAAAGGTTGGAATAATGGGAAGAACGGAGTCCAAGCTACATGATGTTGTAAGTGAAGCCCGGGGGCCTGGGGAGATTACCGCATTCCAGGGAGATGTTTCTAAAGAACAGGATGTGAGGAGGGTTGTAAATGATTTCTACGGTAAGTATGGGAAAATCGACATACTGTTTAACAACGCCGGCATTCTCGAGGGCGGCAGTGTGGTTACCACTCCTGTAGAAGTTTGGGACAGGACTATGAATATAAACGTTAAGGGCGTATTTCTTGTTAGTAAATATGTCGTGCCTATAATGGTGAAACAGGGCGGAGGGGCAATTGTAAACAACTCTTCTGTGCTGGGAATGGTAGGGATGGAAAACTGTGTTGCTTATAACGCATCTAAAGGGGCTGTGAGGCAAATAACGAAAAGTATGGCGTTAGATCACGCAAGTGATAATATCAGAGTGAATTCCGTATGTCCGGGCTATATTAAAACTAAAATGGATCCCGAGTTTATGGGGAACCCTCCCGATGCTGAAGAGCAGTTAGATAAGATCGCTGCCGACATGATTCCACTTGTAAGACGAGCAGAGGCTCTTGAAGTAGGGCATGCCGTATTATATCTGGCGAGTGATGAAGCAAGATACGTTACAGGCTCGGATTTGGTGATCGACGGCGGCTGGACAACGGTTTAATGTTCTCTCTGTGACTATAAAAGCATCGATCATAAGGAATCTTGATTAAAAAATTTTTAAGTATTATTATTGTACTATCTTTGTTTAAATCTGAACTCGAACAGTGGAGGGTTCCGTGCTAGATGGCGTGATGCTGCTGTGGTTTATTTTAACTTTTATATCCGTTGTGTTTGTTGCAGTGGATATCCGTAAAACTCCGGAATCGAAAGTTTTGAAATGGGGGTTTATACTCCTGACCTTGTATACTGGCCCCTTTGGCGCTTTTTTGTATGTGCTGGGCTGCCGAGAGCCTCTTGTGGGATTGCATGAGCGTTTCGTAGCCGTAAGATGGCGTCAGGTTCTTGGCTCTACAATGCACTGCGTTGCAGGCGATGGGGTGGGGATATTAGTCGGAGCTGTAACAGGCAGCGTGCTGTCTCTCGCTATGCTTGCCGATATTGCGCTTGAATACGTTTTGGGTTTTGGTTTCGGCTGGACTATTTTTCAAGCTTTATTTATGAAAGATACGGCGGGCGGCTCGTATCTTCGAGCGCTTTATAATACATTCATACCCGAGCTGCTTTCCATGAACTGTCTGATGGCTGCGATGGTGCCGGTGGCGTCTATTGCCAAGGCGAATGTCCCGGGAAGTGAAAGCCCGCTAAGCGCGGCATTCTGGTTTATAATGTCGATGGCTCTTTTGGCGGGTTTTATAGCGGCCTATCCGATGAACTGGTGGTTGGTATCCAACCATTTAAAGCACGGGATGATGACTGTGAGACCTAAAAAAAGTAACTCCGATCAAGGCAAAGAAGATCAGGGGCATAAAATGGATATGGGTTCGGGTGAGGCCGGTCACAGCGGTATGGATTCTAGTCCGGTTTCTACTTTCAAAATATTACAAATGACAGCGCTGTCTTTTGCTGTGTTTGCCGTGGGAATAGGTATCGCTTTAGCGTTTAATGGTTAACGGATTTGAAACCAAAACTAAATTGCTATCGTATCTGATTAATATAGATAAGGAAAAAAGGAGGAATTCTTATGGAATTAAATGAAAAGCAGCTAAAAATGTGTGAGGATAGCAAATGGGATTTTTCCGATCTCAAAGCGTTAATTCTAAATTGCACTTTAAAGAGATCGCCCGAGCTGTCTCATACGGAAGGGCTTATAACCATATCCAAAACTATTATGGAGAAAAATGGAATCTCCGTTGAGCTTCTTCGCCCAATTGACTATGACATAGCAACCGGCGTTTATCCTGATATGACAGAGCATGGGTGGAAAAAAGACGACTGGCCTATGATTTATAAAAAAGTTGAGGCTGCCGACATACTGATTCTGGGCTCCGCGATATGGCTTGGTGAGAAAACCTCGATTTGCACGCAGGTAATAGAGCGTCTCTATGCCAATTCACACCTTCTAAACGATCGCGGCCAATACGCTGACTACGGCAAGGTAGGCGGATGTCTGATAACCGGAAATGAAGACGGAGCAAAGCACTGCTCGATGAATATACTGTATTCACTGCAGCACCTGGGCTATACAATACCGCCTCAGGCAGACGCAGGCTGGCTGGGAGAAGCGGGTCCAGGGCCTTCGTATCTCGACCCCGGCTCTGGAGGTCCTGAGAACGACTTTACTAACCGCAACACTACATTTATGACCTGGAATCTGATGCATATAGCCAGGATTCTCAAAGACGCGGGCGGAATCCCGGCACACGGTAACCAGCGCTCGGAGTGGGACGCAGGGTGCAGATTTGATTACGAGAACCCCGAGCACAGGTAGAGTTAGCACATCATACATTTGTAGTGTTGAATTTCAAATATGTGTTCATTGATGTAAAATTTACTTATGAATAGGGTTCAAACTGATCCACTATGGAGAAGTTTTGAAAAGGCTATTGCTGAATTTGTTCAAGCTTTAGATCCACAAGCTGAAGTTAAGCATGATATAAAATTACCAGATCGTCAGCGCTCAGAGTGGGACGCAGGGTGCAGATTTGATGGTCGGATACTGGACAAGTTTTGCAAAAGAATTAAATCCGAATCACTCAGGAAATGACTGGCCTCAATTTGAGCCTGATGCTTTGAATCTAGCCTTTGTTACCCCAATAAGCTCTATTAAAACTAAATCCGATTTGGGCGCCAACTGTGAGCTTTGGGACAGTGTTGGCTATGAGCTTCGCGAATCCTGGTGGGGTCTCTTTTAAGTATTTTTAAATTTGTTCCTGATTAGTAAGCCTTTCTTGCTAGAATTTGCGGCTACAGTATATAACTAGTAAACTTCTGATCTCAACTTAATTTATTTCTCGGACATTGCTCTCAATGCCTATAAGCTCATCTAAAATTCTTCCAATATTATTTATTCTATTTGTGACTGTATCACAATCCTTTGCTGATGATGCTGAAGATACTATTTCGTATAACAAGGATTTACGTTCTTACGAAGTCTACGATTCAAGAAACTATATGACGGGTGACTGGGGCGGGCTCAGGAGCAGGCTTGTTGACTTGGGTATTACTCCTATTGCAAGATACTACACTACTATTTTGGGGAATCCTCACGGGGGTGAGAAAAAAGGTATTCAATACGCGGGTCTTTTAAATGCGTATCTAAAATTCGACTTAGAGAAGCTCCTTGGTGTTAAAAGAAGCAAATTCGTAGTCTCGGGCTCCTGGGCCTCGGGCAGGAGTTTGAGTGAAAAAGATATAGGCAACTTTTTTACGGCATCCGAAGTGTTCAGCGGCAGATCAGTACTGCTATATCATCTCTTTTTTGAATCGGAGTTCATGGAGAATGTCCTCCGAGTAGCGGTCGGCAGGATGGGTATTGCCGATGAGTTCGGCACATCTGGGATCTTCTACAATTATGTTAACACCGCAATAGATGGCAATCCTATAAGTTTGTTGATTAATGACGAAGCTTTTTTTGTCGATCCGCAGGCGAGCTGGGCTGTGCGTCTAAGAGCAAAGCCCGTGAAAAGTTTGCAGATAATGGCTGGTGTATATAACTCGAATCCCGCTGTTGGAAGGGATAGCGCCCATGGAGTGGACTTTTCTTTTCGTAAAGGGGTTATTCTCATAAGTGAATTCGGATATATCCGTAATCAGGGGTCTACTTCAAAAGGACTTCCCGGGAGTTATAAGTTCGGTGCTTTTTATGATACTAGAAAATTTAAAGAGTTATCTAATGAATCGAAGACTCAAAGAGGTAACTACGGATTCTACTGGATGTTTGAGCAAATGGTTTACCGCGAAACTCTTGAAGATGATCAAGGTTTTACTCCCTGGGTTGCTCTGACCCTATCTCCGGACGAGAATATTAACACCTTCCCATTTTTTATATCGGGCGGATTTGTATACGGAGGGCTATTTCCCAATAGGAACGATGATAATACAGCATTTGGTTTCGCATACGGCAGTCTGAGCGATGATTTGGATAATAAAGATTATGAACTAATGCTCGAGCTGACACATACTTTTCAGGCTACTCCATGGCTCCAGATTCAGCCTGATGCGCAGTGGATTGTACACCCGGGCGGAAGCTCCGATATTCCCAATGCGCTGGTTTTGGGAATGCAGATGGTTGTAGATATTTAAATGGTAATAAACACGGTCTAGTGGGAAATATAGCGGGGAAAGCTGATTCCTTCCCCCGCTATAATGAAATTTAGTTGTTAATTATTTTCAGGCTGGAAAATTCTATTTAAGAAAGCCTGAGTTTGATCCCAGGATTTCTTGTCGGCGTCCTCATCATATACAAGTGGAAGATCAAATTTCTTTCCGGCTTTGTCTGCGTCCGGATTAGTAAAACTGTGCTGAACGCCGGGGTAAACAACCAGTTCATAGCTGGAATTGGTGTTTTCCATTATTTTTTTGAAGACGTCAAACTGTTCCTTTGATACAAATGGGTCGTCACCGCCGTGGAAAACAATTATCTCTGCTTGTGGAACTGCATTTTCAGGAGCCTCTTGTGGAAGAAGTCCGTGGAAGCTGGCTACTCCGTCTAGGTCTACGCCGCGAAGAGCCATGTTTAATACAACTCCTCCTCCGAAACAATATCCGATAGCTGCTATATGCTCAGGATTTACAGTTTTCTGTTCCTTTAGGTAATCCATTGCAGCTTCGAATCTTTTCTGGGCAACATCTAGATTCCCTAACACCGCCCCTGCTAACTCACCCGCCTTTTTTGGATGATCAGCTGTTGTAGCATCTCCGTACATGTCTACTGCAAGTGCGGTATAGCCAAGCTCAGCCAGTTTATTAGCCCTTGTTCTTGCATAATCATTATGTCCCCACCATTCGTGAACGACTAAAACACCCGGTCTTTTGCCTTTGACACTGTTATCGTAGGCTAAGTATCCTTTCAGGGTCGTCCCGTCTGATTTGTATTCTACTTCTTTTCCCACTATTTTGGCGGATGCCGTTATAGAAAGAAAAGAAAAGACTAAAACTAGAAATAAACTCAAAATTTTCATACCAAATTCCCTCCATATGTGTTAGTTTTCATTAATCATAGATATATTGACTGGTCATTGTCAAGCAATATCTCAGATCAACATTTATATTTAGATGGCGTAAAACAAGGTAAAGATTCAGTGACCCGTAAACAAATACTTACTTTTTTCGCAATGGGATTGGGAATTCTTGCAGTAGCAATGGATATAACTGCAATTAATGTTGCTATTCCCGCTATCGAGAAGACCTTTAAAACAGATGTGGAAACCATCCAGTGGTTAATTAACGGCTATATACTATCGTTTGGGGTTTTGATGGTAACTTTCGGTAGGCTGGCAGATATCTTTGGTCGTAAGAAGATATTTTTTATGGGGCTATTCATTTTCGGGTTAGCCTCTCTTGCCGGGGCCTTATCTAGTAGCGCAGCTATGATAATTGCCGCCAGGGTTATTCAGGGGGTAGGGGGAGCAATGTTATGGCCATGTATTATCGGAATTCTTTATTCTTCAGTATCTGATAATCAAAAGAGTTTAGCAGGTGGATTACTTTTGGGTATCGCAGGTATTGGTAATGCGGCGGGTCCTTTAATTGGCGGAGCTTTAACAGAATTTGCATCTTGGCGTTGGGTTTTATTTGTTAATGTCCCGGTATGTATTATCGCTGGAATTATTACTTATATAGAGGTTGAAGAACAAAAAGTACAACAAGAGCATAGTGACGTAGATTATCTTGGAATACTTACTCTCTCTGTATCTTTGGTAGCTCTCCTATATGCCCTAAACGTATCACCTTCATGGGGCTGGGCTTCATATAAGACCCTTTCGCTGTTAGTTATATTTGCTGTAGTGATGGTTTTATTCTTAGTGATCGAGACAAGGAAAGAAGATGGATTAATACCAAAGGATGTTATGGGGAATTTCCAGTTCATGATCGCTGGTACTATAATGTTTACTTATATACCCGGGTTCTTTGCTATACTTCTATATGTCACTCAATATTTAGAAAAATTTCTGAATTATAGTCCCTTATCAGCCGGTGCAGCTTTAGTTCCAATGCTTGTATTTTTTGCTGCAACGTCTGCTATATCAGCCAAAGTATACAACAAAATCGGAGCGAAATTATCTATATTTATTGGAATGTGTCTAAGCATAGTAGGGGTTGTTTGTGTAGTTTTGTTCGGTTTTAGCTCTGGTTTCTATGGTTTAATTCCCGGTTACATATTATGCGGTATAGGGCTGGGTTTTGCAGTTCCTTCGATTACCACTGCGGCAGTCAGTTCGGTGAGTGAATCAAGAGGTAGTTTGGCGGGTGGAATCGTATATATGTTCCAATTGGTGGGTGGAGCATTCGGTCTGGCTGTAGCAACAACAATTTTTACGGATCTCGCCAAAAACGATCTTATAAATAAGTTGCGCGATTCAAGTTTAAGTTTCTCTAATGCAGAGCAATCAGAAATAATTAGCTTTATAGTTGGAAGCGGTACTAAGCAGCAAATCACCAATTCTTTAGGACTAGAAAAGTTTAATGAGGTCATTACGCATATACACCACGCCTATATAACGGGTGTAAGTGGCGGACTAATATTTACAGCCGCATTGGCTTCCGTAGGAGCTTTCTTAGCCGTATTTTTTGTTAAAGGAAAGGTTAGCCAAAATAACGTTGAATAAATTTAAGAAACTACCAAGAAACCTTCTTCTATATATATAGTAATAATAAAGGTAAGTTCTCAACTTTTGCTTTGATGGTGTTGTAAACACATAAAAATTGATTGTAGAATGCCCTCTTGTGAGTTACTCTTATATGTGCAATTCACGATGGCGTGTTTCTGTAAATCTGAGGACATGCGGGCATTTTATTATAAACCGATCAGGTGTAGCAAGTGAGAAAAATTAAGAAGTTCTCAATTTGGTTGTCAGTATCCCTGGGCATTATCCTAATTCTCATCGCCTCAGCTTTTTTTGTCGCCTCTCAAATGGTACAAAAAGAGTCTACGAAAGAGAAGATCCACACCCTTATCTCAAAGAAGGTGGGGGGTGATGTTAAATATGAGAGCATGAACCTTTACTTTTTTCACTGGCCCCATGTACTTATAAAAAATGCTGAAATCTCCATACCTGATAAAATTGAAGGCAGTTTTGACACCGTTATGGTGTATCCGAAAATACTTCCGCTTCTGTTTGGTAATTTTGAGTTATCGACATTAAGATTCTATGAACCTGATATTAAAATTAATTTGCCTAAGAGGTCAGTTGAACCTGAATCAGAAGAAAAGGAAGCCTTTTCTTTTGATGAGCATAAAGATCAAGTAACTAACATTTTAGAATATCTAAATTCTAATTGGAAAGGGCTGAATGTCAGAATTGAATACGGCAAATTCTTGTTTACCCATTCAGGAGAAGATTTTCTTAATTTCAATAATGTAAATGCCGTTATTGAATTTCCGGGTAACACCTTGAGTTACAGAATTTATGGAAATTCAAATATAAGTGAGCAAGTATTCTTTAAGGGATGGATTAATACAAAATCTTTCGACTCCCAAGGCAACTTTAATTTAAGTGGATTTAAACCTCATATGCTTTTGGAATATATGGTGCCTAAAAGTGATTTAATCTCAGATTCCAAGATAAACATGGATCTAAATTACACATCACACGAATTAAAAGTCCTTCAGGGCAATCTTGCTGTTACAAATTCAAAGCTAACTCTAAGTAAGGGGGATGAAGAGTTTAAGATTAGCGGAAGGGAAATAGATACCGACATATACCTTGATGAAAATAAATCAGTCTTCACTATAAACAATGCGGAATTTGCGTATCCGGATATAAAGGCAAGCGGTAAGCATGTAATTGATAAAAATCTTAAGAAGATTAATTTAAATCTAAGTGGGACCGATATAAATGTCGAGTCATCCCGTGATGCGGTTCTCTTTGTAGCAGGTGAGGATCGTATTGTCAATCTTATCTTTAATATTGTCAGGGGTGGTACTGTTCCTGAGATCACGCTCGAAGCAAGTGGAGAGAATTTCAAAGATATCTGGAAGATAGGGAACTTTGAAATTAAGGGCAGTATGATTGACGGGAATATATTTGTTCCTGTTGGCGATTTCAATTTAACGGATGTGTCCGGAAGCGCTGTAATTGCTGACGGCAGGCTTGAAGGAACAAATCTCAGAGCGAAATCAGGTAATTCTCTTGGTTATGACGGCACCTTTATAATTGGCATAGATGGGCCTGCAGGTCCCTTGAGTCTAGATATTATGGTTGATTCTGACGCTGCCGAGATTCCTCCGATAATAAAGAAGTTTGTTCATGATGAGGGGTTTTTATATGAACTTGACCTGATTAGCAATCTACAGGGCAAGGCGAGTGGAAAGTTGAAGCTCGGAGATAGCAAGAAGTCACCCAAAGCTAGTATCCATGTGTCAAAGTTGAATATAACGGGTGATTATGAAAGGGTTCCTGAACCTGTAAATATAAAAGGTGATAAGTTTGATTTCTCTGATAATACAATAGAATTTGAAGGTCTGGATATGGATATCGGCAAATTCTCTTCTCCTGAAACTACGGGCTCTTTCCACTGGAAAGACGAAAAATTCTTAAAACTTGGCTCTAAAGATACGGAGGTCGATCTAGGCATTCTGTTTCCTTGGCTGTCCTCGTTTGAGATTATCAGACCTCATTTGAAATATATAAAATCGGTGACTGGGTCGGCATTTTTCTCTTCTATTGATTTTGCTGGTCCGGTATCGCAATTTGAAGAATGGAAAATAAACGCTCTTGGGAACATCAACACCGTCAATTTGAATTTAGATGGGTTAGGAAGTGAAATGACTATTTCTAAAGCGGAAATCAAGTCCACATCAGAGGAAGTGTCCATATCTCCCACCACTGTCGATATCAAGGACAGTAAAATGAATGTCGGGGCTGTTTTGACTGACTATCTCACCGATTGGCTTAAATTTCGTATGGATTTTTACGGTGAAATGCTAGCCGATGAAGCAAAACTTTTTTCTGATTACTTTAACGTCCCCCGGCATCTCAATTTTAATAGCCCGATCTCAATTTCCGATTCCAATTTAGTGGTGCAAAAAAGACCTGATTCAGTCTCGCCGGCAGCTGGTGACTCAAGTGTTTCTAACGGGAGTGATTCGACCAAAGAGCTTGATCTAAATATTAATGTTGTAGCGGAATCGCTGGAGTGGGCAGATCCTGAAACTACTGAGGAACAAGAAAATCTAAAGCAAGAGGAACAGGCTCAGGATAATAAAACAAAGAGCGGCCGGACTTCTCTTAACGGCAAGGTCTTGATAAAATCTGATAATTTTAAATTTAAGGGTTTTAACTGGGATTCCATTAATGCGGAAGTGGCTTTGTTGGGGGACAAGATCGACGTGAATATAAATGAAGCGAATCTCTGCGGTATAGCTACCCCTGGTCTACTTGAGGTTACTTCCCCTACTTTAAAACTGGAGTTTGAACCGTTTACGGAACAAGAGAATTTGGCTAATGCAATTAAATGCTTATTCGATAAAGCTGGAATAATTACAGGAGAGTTTAACTTTGGTGGAAGTTTATTCTCTGACGGTGATGCGGTAAATGTAATGAATTCTCTTGAGGGAGAATTGCAGCTTACATCGAGTGACGGGCGGGTTACAAAATACGGTGGTATGGCAAGGTTTTTCTCAGCGCTTAATTTTGGAGAAGTATTTCGAGGGAACACAATTGATTATGAAGATGAGGGCTTTCCTTATGAATATATTCTTGTAAGCGCGGATATTAAGGACGGCAAGTTAATAATTAACGAAGCCGCTATGGACGGCCCTTCGCTTAAAATCGTATGTGAGGGCTCTATCGATCTTGTAGAGGAAAAGCTCGATCTTCAGGTCCTGGTAATCCCGGTTATGGCGGTTGATTCCGTAATAGAGAAAATCCCTATATTGAGTACTGTACTAGGTGAGAAATTCGTATCATTGCCGGTAAAGGTTACCGGGAGCATATCTGATCCCAAAGTAGTGCAACTGTCAACTCATACGATAGGGGCGGGACTATTGGGAATTATTAAGCAGACCTTAAATATCCCCGTAACTTTAGTTAAGCCGCTGGACTCGGGCAAGAAAAAAGAAAAGGCTGAAGCCGAATCCTCCGAATTATCTGACAAAACCTCAGAAGAATAAATACTTGCTGTATGGATCTCGCATCACTTCTGTTTTAGAAGGTCCCTGATTTCTGTTAAGAGCTGTTCTTCTTTTGGTGGTTCCGGAGGTGCTTCAGGAGCTTCTTCTTCCTTCCTCTTTAGCTTATTAATACTCCGAATCAGAAGAAAAACCGCAAACGCTACAATAAGAAAACTAATGATTGTATTGATGAACGAGCCGTAATTAATTGTTACAGCGCCTGCGTCTTTTGCTTCTACTAATGCGGCGTAAGGTCCGGGGGGCACACCTTCTTTTAAAACGGCGAACAGGTTGGAAAAGTCGACGTTTCCAAGCAGCAATCCTATAGGCGGCATTATTACGTCATTCACAAGGGATTGGATGATTGTTCCAAACGCTACACCTATAATGATACCTACTGCCATGTCTACCACGTTGCCGCGCATGGCAAATTCTCTAAATTCTTTAAACATTACCTACCTCCATCTAACGGAATTCAAATTTGAACCGATTATCTCATATAGAAAGGTTGAATTCAACCTTTTTTTTGACTATACGTTCGTATTAGACTCTACAATGTCTGACTGATAAAATAAGGCATACTAACTTATTAAGAGGTACAATTGAAAACTGGTAATAAAATCGAGATAATTTATTGTAAACAGTGCCGCTGGTTAATGCGCTCCACTTGGATGGCTCAGGAGATTCTAGCTACGTTTGATGAAGAGCTTGCAGAGGTTGCATTGATTCCAGGCACGGGCGGTATATTTGAAATAAAAGTTAATAATAAACTTTTATGGTCTCTTAAAAATGAAGGCAGATTTCCGGATATTAAAGAACTCAAAAAACTTCTGAGAGATAAGATTGCTCCAGAGAAATCATTGGGGCACACAGAGAAATAAATCAAGAATTTTAATGAGATAAAACACAAATAATCTCTAAGCAAATGACAGTCTACTTAATAGATAATTCCTTAGTTTTCCCTGATCCGATGCATGCGGAACCTAACGGTCTTCTGGCAGTCGGAGGCGATCTGAGTACAGACAGATTGCTTTTAGCTTACAAGAGCGGCATTTTCCCCTGGTTCTCCGAAGGTGATCCCATAATGTGGTTCTCACCAAACCCTAGATTGGTTTTATTCCTAGATAATTTATATGTATCAAGCAAATTGAAAAAGATCATACGATCAAATATTTTTGACGTCAGATTCGATACATCTTTTCACGATGTTATTACACGGTGCCGAGAGACTGATCGAAGGGGACAGGATGGAACATGGATTACCGATGATATGCTCAAAGCTTATGTCAAATTGCATGAAGAAGGGTATGCGCATTGTGTTGAAACATTCTATGACGGGGACTTGGTAGGAGGGTTGTACGGGGTTTCTCTTGGAGGTGCTTTTTTCGGAGAATCAATGTTTTCTGATATGAGTAATGCCTCAAAGGTAGCTTTGTATTTTCTTGTGGAGAGGCTTCGTTCGTGGGATTTTGACTTTATTGACTCTCAAGTTCCAAACGATCATATGAAAGGTTTGGGTGGCAGCGAATTAGAGAGGGGAGAGTTTCTTAAAATGCTAGAGGGTTCGTTAAGAAAAAAAACTAAATTAGGTAACTGGGGCTTATAATTTAAAAATAATTGGAGAGGGGGAATTACAAATGAAAACCATTTTATGTTACGGCGATTCGATTACATGGGGATATAATCCTGGGGACGGGAGCAGATTTCCGTTTGAGCAGCGTTGGCCCGGAATCCTTCAGAATGAGTTGGGGGATTGGGTGCGAGTGGTTGAGGAAGCCTTACCCGGGAGAACAACAAATCGAGACAGTCCTTTTCTCCAGGACAGAGATGGAGCCAAGACGCTTAATATGGTTTTGGAAAGCCATGCTCCGATTGATCTATTTATTCTAATGCTCGGAACCAATGATTTATGGAAGGGCTTTGATTTAAGCGCTTCTGATATAGCGGTTTGCTGTATGTCGCTTATCTGGAAGGTTCAAAAAAGCCAGTCTGGTCCGGAATTAGGCGTTCCCCAAATACTTCTAATAGCGCCGCCTCCACTTGGTAAGCTTTCTATGTTTATGAAATTTTTCTTTGAAGGACAAAGCCCTGTTTCTAAGGGACTGGCGGCTGAGTACAAAAAAGTTGCCGGTATCACCGGATGTCATTTTCTTGACACATCGAAATATCTAAAAGCAAGTACCGGTGATGGGGTTCATCTTGATTCTGCGGGGCAAAAACAATTAGCAGCAGCAGCAAAAAACAGTGTTATTCAGATTCTTCAAAAGCCTGATTGACACAAATTGAAAAATAAGTAGGGACTGGTATAATCAAAACTTCGTTTAAGTTGGATGATTGATAGAGCAATGTTTTTCGCCTTTTTCGTTAAATCCTCTAATATCCATTAAATGTAATCAGAAATTATAAGGAAAGGAGATTTATAATGAGTGAATGGACAGTTACAAATCACGGACATCCTGATATACAGCCTGATAAGGGCAAAAGGGCTATTTTTATAGGCAGGTATCAGCCTTATCACGTTGGACATTTGAGTTTGGTAAAACAGAAACTCGATAAGGGTATTCCATGCTTGATTATGGTTAGAGATATACCGCCTGACGAGAAAAATCCCTTTACTACTGAGCAAACAGTTGACATGATTAGGAAATATCACGAGAGCAAGGGTGATGATGTTGTGGTAATGATAATTCCTGACATTGAATCCGTTAATTGGGGAAGAGGCGTTGGTTATGAGATGAACGAGTTCTCCCCACCTGAAAACATAGGTTGGGTTTCCGCTACTAAGATCAGAGCTTCTGTTGCTGAAGGTAACAATGAATGGAGAGAATTAGTAGATGAATCAATCCAAGAAGATGTTGTTAGATATCTTAAGGGAGAGTAATTAGCTCTCTTTTTTTTCTTTCTTTTCTTTTTCCCGCAGAAAATTCAGATTGTTAATAGAGACGGCCTTAGGAGGCCGTCTCTAACTTTCATTTACGATATTTTCTTTTCTAACATATTGATTTCAGATAGACTTTTCTTTAAATACATTTTTCCCCAAAAGGTATGGAAAAGAGTATGGGAGAGGGGAAATTTAAAAGCTTTTCTGAATTCTATCCGTATTATCTTTCTGAACACGGAGATCCCGTAAACCGCAGGTTCCATTTCTTTGGGTCTCTATTAACAATTGTAGTAGTTTTATTAGTAATGTTTACCCAGAGATGGATCGCTCTTATCCTGGTGCCTATACTGGGTTATGGATTTGCCTGGATAGGGCATTATTTTATAGAAAAGAACAGGCCAGCAACATTTACTTACCCCCCTGTATAGTCTGATGGGTGACTGGGTTATGTTTAAAGATATACTTGCCGGGAAAATAAAACTTTAGTTTTATTCTCTTAACTGTAATAACAAGGTAGAATCTACTTTCTCTTTATATGAACTCATACTATGAAATAGGGGTGTATCAAGTTAATGCCGAGATTGCTGGTCTTTCAACATGTTGCATATGAAATCTTAGGTACCCTGGATCCGCTACTGAGGGATGCCGGGTTTAGGATCAAATATGTTAATTTTGAGCGCCATCCAGATGCCGAGCCTGACTTAGAGGGTTATGATGGATTAATTGTTTTGGGCGGGCCAATGAATGTTGATGAGGTCGATAAATATCCTAATTTGGCAACTGAAGTGAATCTTATAAAAAGAGCGGTAGAAAAGAAATTTCCAATTTTAGGTATATGTCTTGGTTCACAACTTTTGGCAAAGGCACTGGGAGCTAAAGTTAGAAAAAATCCTGAAAAGGAGATTGGATGGTATGCACTCTCTCCTACAGAAGAAGGTGAGAGTGATCCTCTGATCTCAAATTTTATGCATGTGGAAAAAATCTTTCAGTGGCACGGCGATACATTTGATTTGCCCGATGGAGCTAAAATCCTTGCTTCTTCTCCTCTTTGTACAAATCAGGCTTTTAGATATGGAGAAAGTATTTACGGCTTCCAGTTTCATCTGGAAGTAGATACACCAATGATAGAGCGTTGGCTCCGTGTGCCGGAAAACAAGAAAGAGATTGAGGATTTAAAGGGAAAGATTGATCCGGAGCAGATTAGAGCCGAAACCCCGGATTTTATTGGTCGCCTTAACGAGCTTAGCAACTCTGTATTCGGCAATTTTATAGAGTTATTCGGCTATAATAAAAAGCGAAAAACGTTGCCTTCAAGATAGTGACCAATAATTTCTAATCCGAGCTGTTTCTTTTTTTACTATTGATATTTTGTCTTCCGAACTTGCGGTAATCCTCTGCGAATTCTTTAAGTTTTTTATCTACGAGGTAGTTGACCGTACCCGTTTTAAATTTCCCTGTAGATCCTCTGCCGCCGGCTTCTTTTCCGGTAAGCAACTCAATTGCCTGATCGACGGATTCTACGGGGTAGACGTGAAATTTTTTATCCTTTACTGCTTGAACGACCTCTTTTTTCAACATCAGGTTTTTAACATTTTGATATGGGATTATAACTCCCTGCTCCCCCGTAAATCCCTTCGCTTTACATACTTCAAAAAATCCCTCAACTTTTTCGTTTACTCCTCCAATTGGCTGGATCTGGCCTTTTTGATTTATCGAGCCTGTAATAGCGAAGCTCTGCTTTACCGGTATTCCCGATAAGCTCGATAAAAGAACTACTAATTCAGCAGTTGAAGCACTGTCCCCGTCAATCATTTCGTAACTTTGCTCAAATCCGATGCTTGCCGATAGGCTTAGAGGTTTTTTCTGGGCATATTTAGTTCCTAAATAACCACTTAGAATTAACACTCCCTTATCATGTATGTTCCCGCTTAACTTCGCTCTCCTATCTATGTTTATTAGTCCCTCTGTGCCCATATAAGTCTCACATGTTATCCGAGAAGGTCTTCCAAACGCATAGTCTCCCATGTTATAGACTGCAAGCCCGTTTATTTGCCCTGTCACCATTCCCTCTGTATCCACGAGGATGCTCCCCTTAGCTATCATCTCCTGGATTTTCTCTTCAATCATATTTGATCTATATATCTTTTCTTCTATTGCTCTTTCTATATGCTGTCTCTTTATTGATTTGCTGTTGTTGTCTACCTTAGCCCAGTAATCAGCCTCTTTTAAAATTTTAGTAATTGATCCAAACTGAATGGATAGTTTGTTTTGATCCCCTGCAAGCCTTGATGAATATTCAATTACGGCTTCCACACCGCTTCTATCAAATTTATTAAGACCATCTCTGTCACAAACTGATTTGATGAAGCAGGAGTATTGCGACAATGTCATATCAGTTCTTTCTACTACGTAATCAAAATCTGCCTTTGCTTTAAATAATTTTCTGAAATCTTCATCATATGCATAAAGCATCTGATATAGCTGTGAGTTCCCTGCTATTACTACCTTAACGTCTAATTTCACAGGCTCGGGTTTGATTCCGACCGTGCTTGAGAACCCATATTGCTGGTATACGTCTTCTATCCTTAACTCTTCGTTTTCAAGGGCTTTCTTAAGGGAGTCCCATACGAAGGGGTATTTGAATAAATCAAGTGCATCTACTACCAGGTAGCCCCCGCTTGCCTTTGCGAGCGAGCCCGCGCGTACCATAGTGAAATCTGTTACCAGTGCTCCAAAGCGGGCTTCTTTCTCAATAGACCCGAATAGATTAGTATAGGTCGGATGCGCCTCAAAAATTACAGGTGCTCCCTGGGTATTTGAGTTGTCTATGAATGCATTCACTTTGTATTCCGTGAATGTCGGTTCTTGCTGAGGCATTCTAAAAGGCATTTGAGCCCCTGCCGGTGCTCCTTTGGCGGGGAGAAAATTGTCTATGCTTTCCAAAATATGTTTTTGAAGCTGATCAAAATAATCAATAACCTGTGGGTATGTCTTATATTTTTCTCTAATTGTTTCTATGAGATCTCTAACGGAAAAAAGTGCTACTTTCTTCTCAAGCTCTTTAACTTTTTCTCCGGCTTCTTTCTCAAGTTTTCGAGCGATCTTTAAGGATTCGGCAACTTCAATGTCGATCTTTTCTTTTCTAGCTTTTATTTTTTCTCTGGTCTTTTCATCTAAAGAATTATAGCTTTCTTGGGTTACGGGTTTACCCTCAATAAGTGGGATTGTAATTATTCCGGTTGGCGAGAACTGCACCTGTATCTCATTTTCAGCAGCTTTTTTTTGCAGTTCCTCAAAGAGATTATTCTTTTCTCTCTGGAATTCGTTCATTGTGTTTTGCTTTTGCTCTTCAAATTCTTTGCTCTCAAAGGCTCTTGGGATATCCATCTTGAGATCCTGGAGGAAATCTTCCATGTCATTTTGTAATTCTTTCCCCTTACCTTTGGGAAGCACAATAGCTTTTGGCTCATTCGGGTCTTGAAAGTTGAACACATAACACCAGTCTGGCGGGGATGGTTTATCCTTGGCTGCTGAGGAAAGAATTATTTCGATGGTTGTAGTTTTTCCTACTCCCGGAAGGCCTGCGAGATATAAATTGTATCCCCTAAACTCCATTCCCAAGCCAAAATTAATTGCCTCAACTGCTCTTTGTTGTCCTATGTAATCTGTGCAGGGAGTCAAATCTTCCGTTGTTTTGAATTTAAGAGGGCGTAAATCACAAATTCGGTATACCTGAGCATATTTTAGTTCCTTAACTTTTCTCATTATCTTTTCTCTCCCATTGTACTATCTTCCATCAGTGCAGGGTATCTATATTAAAATACTACCATTTTGCAAATTGCTATCAAAGTAATACGAAAATGATTACGCTAGTTTAGAAAATTAATTCCTTTTCCGAATTGGAATTAGCTATAGTTATTATGTAGCCTAATTTGCTATGCATAAATAAGATTAATAGGAGAAAGATATGAAAGCTACTGTTTACTACGGATTAAAAGATGTAAGGGTTGAGGAAGTTCCAGACCCGGTGATTGAGAATCCTACAGATGTGATTGTAAAAGTTACAAAGGGCGCAATATGCGGCTCGGATCTCCATATTTATAGAGGCCACTTTCCATTAAATGAAGGTGATACGGTGGGACACGAGTTTGTGGGCCGCATTGAAGAAGTTGGAAGCGAAGTTACTTCGCTCAAAAAGGGCGATAAAGTTATCGGCCCGTTTTGGGTAAGCTGCGGCGATTGTCATTACTGTAAAAAAGGTCTCTACACTTCCTGTATGCAGGGCGGGTGTTTTGGATTTGGAGACTTGCTCGGAGGGCATGCGGGCTGTCAGGCGGAATACATCAAGGTTTCACATGCGGAGGGTACTTTGGTAAAGACTCCTGAAAGTCTTTCAGATGATAGCCAGGATGAGAGGACCCTGTTTCTGGGTGATAATATCTCTACAGGTTATCACGGGGCCCAAAATGGGAATATAGAGTCTGGGGATGTAGTAGTAATCTATGGAGACGGGGCTGTTGGGTTGTTCGCTACTTACGCGGCCACACTTTTTGATCCGGCACATGTAATAACAGTTGGTCATCATGATTATCGGCTTGATATAGCAAAGAAATACGGAGCTACAACAGTAATAAATTCAAAGAATGAAGATCCAAATGATGTGGTCAAAAGTTTAAGTGAGGGACATGGGGCTAATGTTGTAATTGAGTGCGTCGGTAATACCGATTCATTGCAATCATCCCTGGAAATGTCCCGCCCGGGGGGCACTATCTCTATAACCGGACTATTCTGGGAACCATTTCCTCTTAACATGACTGACTTTTTTCTGAGGAACCTCAATTTAAAAGGTGGAGTAGCGCCTTCAAGAAGCTATATACCAAAGCTCATGTCGCTTGTCGAAGATGGCAAATTAGACCCCACTCTTGTTATTTCTCATAGACTTCCGCTGGATGAATGCCCAAGGGGTTATGAATTGATGGATCAGAGAATAGATAATGCCGTAAAGGTTGTTATTGAACCTTAATTTAGAAGAAGCTTAAGAGATAGTTTTAGGACTCAGGCAAGACCTTCTCATGTCTCTCTGGGTCCTTTCTTTTAAGCAGTTGATAAAACTAAACAATACTTGCTCAGAAAAAGCCTGTTTATTGTCCATAACATTTAGGGTCCTCTTTAAATTATTGTTATTTTGATTAACATTATTCCTTCATTTGGTGGTGAGGTACGTTCTCTATTAAACACTAAAAGGGAGATTGAGTTGAAATTTGCTGAAGTTTTATTTGTTTTAGTTTTTCTTTTTATTCTATCGTGTGCAGGTCCATCTCCTTCGGATATTGCTAAATCCGAAAGCGGGCAGCTTTTCCCGGTAGAAGAAGGAGAGAACTGGGGTTTCATAGATAGTAAAGGCGATATTGTTATTCCGGTTAAATATCAGGGTGCGGTGGACTTCTCCGAGGGGAGGGCGCTAATTAAGCAAAATGGTAAATGGGGATATATAAACGAGTGGGATATTCTACTAATTACACCCGTATATGAAGAAGCTCATAAGTTCTCCCAAGGGCTTGCACCCGTTAAAGTGGACGGCGCTTACGGCTATATCAACACAGTTGGGGAAATGGTTATTGAACCAAAGTTTGAAAAGGTAAATCCGTTCTCAGAGGGTCTTGCTAGTGTTAAATACAACGGAATGTGGGGATATATCAATAAAGATGGAGAGACTGTCATCGAGCCACAATATGAAAAGGCTTTTGGCTTTACAGACGGGTTAGCCCTGATCCTGATTGATGGAAAGGGTGGGTATATCAAAAAGAATGGAAATGTTTTTATAAAGCCTGACTTCGAATATGCAGAGGGTTATTCAGAAGGTATTGCGTGTGTACTTAAAGATGGTAAATATGTTTATATAGACAGGTTTGGAGAGGTTGTACTTGAAACTGATTTCCAAAACGCAAGACACTTTAGTGAAGGGGCGGCCGCAGTATCCAGAGGCGGTAAGTTCGGGTTTATTAATAGGAGCGGTCTTCTTATCGTTCAACCCGAATTTGACAAGGTAGGGGATTTCTCAGAGGGGATTGCTACTTTCAGAATAGGTAATAAATGGGGCTTTGTTAACAAGAGGGGAGAGATAATAATAGAGCCTCAATTTGAAAGCGCTGTAAGCTTTTCAGGCGGGCTTGCTATTGTGGAATTGGGTGGCGGTAGGTGGGGTTATATAGACAAAAAAGGCAAGTTTGTTTGGAAGTCCTTCGAATAAGATATTCTCTCTAAAATGATGGTTCCTTTTCGGTTATCAATTTTTGTTTTCAGGATCGGGGTCTAAGATTTGGTTCTCAAAGGCAGAATTCTTCCTTCGGTTAAATAACCACCCTGTTGAGGCTAATATTAATAACATTCCAATTATTGTAGGCACATCAAAAACATACTTCCAGATCAGTAAATCGTAACCAGCGGAGAAACCGACTTTGATAAAGCCCGCGGAAGCCACGCTAGGCGCCTCGCCGATTGAAAATGCTTTTGTCATGGCAAGCTGACCTATTGTACCGAAAACTCCAACGCCGAGCAGCATTAAAGTGATTGTTGCATTATCAAAAACGGATAGATCAACTTCACCACGGACGGAAAATAGCGTAATTAATATAATAATTGTTGCAGTTCCTGAAAAGTGGGTAACAATTACCCTGGGATCTAATCTCTTTAGTTTTCTTAAACAGATCATCACCACAGCTCCCCCAAACGCCGCATACAAAGCCAGTAGTCCCGCAAAATTTTGCTCCGAGATCCTTGGGTGCACTACTAAAATTACCCCTATCAAGCCAAATATTATTGAGAGCCATATCTTTTTGCCAGACGCCTCTCCCAGTATGTAGCCCGCTACTAATGCTACCCATATAGGTCTTGTTTCAGTTATGACAGCGACCTCAGATATAGGCAGTTTGGTAAGAGCATAGAACGTTGCCAGCATTGCTGAGCTTCCAACAAAACTTCTAAGCCATAAAGTCGAATTTGTAAATAGAAATGGGTTGATGCCTGCTCTTAGTGCGAGAGCTAATGCTATTATAAAGGAGATAAGCATTCTAAAAAACGCTATAATCAGCCAGTCACAATAGCCGCCAAGCTCATGTATGAGAGCCCCCATAGTGGCGAATGCAAAACCACCAAAAGTCATCCAAAGAACGGCCTTATTGTTCAAAGTGCTTTGAGATTGCGTAGCTATACTTTTATTTGCCATAATTATATCAGCTTCTTAATAACTCTTTATTATTTCCTGCAGGTAATTATTCGTTGCTTTCAGTGCAGCTTTTTTAGAAGAAATATAAGAATCTATTCTTAAATAGTTTACCAGACAAAATTTGCGGCGCTGTTATTATAGGAATTAATGAGTGGCTATGGAGTATAACGCTAAGGACTAATTTAAAGAAGGTCGTTATAGTCTCTTAGAAAATCCGCGACTTTTGTGGCTAAGAGCATCACTTCTATTTAGCGGGGATATCCTTTAGTAGATCTCTTACGTCATTTATAACGTAATCAGGTTTGATCTCCGAATCTTCCAGGTCCTTTTTCTTTGTTGATCCGGATAGTACAAGGATAGTCGATAGCCCGGCATTCTTGCCGCCCAAAATATCAGTATCAAGCCGGTCCCCTATCATGACAATCTTATCTTTGTTCACCTTCTCTAAAGCTACTTCGAATATCATGCTTTCCGGTTTTCCGGCCACTTTAGCTTTTATTCCTGACGCAACCTCGACTGACGCCAGAATAGCTCCGGTTGCTGGAATATGACCTTCTTCCGATGGATAAGCAGGGTCACGATTTGTTGCATAAAAATCAGCTCCGTTTCTAAGGGCCAGGGTAGCAATCTTCATTTCATCATAATGAAAGTCAGGGTGACTCCCCAGTATCACAAAATCAGCGTATTTACCTTCTTCTCCATTAACAATTTTGATGCCGGTTTCCCGGATTTGATTTCTTAGGGGATTACTTCCTATCACATAAGCAGTCATATTTTCGAGACTATCATGTTCTTCGCAAATATGCAGTGCAATTGCCATTGCAGATGTAATAACGTCTTCTGCACTTGCTTGAATCCCTATACTTCGAAGTTTATCTGCATATTCCGAAGGGGACCTCCTGGGGTCGTTAGTTAGGAATAATACAGTTTTCCCCTTCTCCTTAAGATATTTTATTGTATCGGCCGAGCCCTTAACAGGGTTCCCGCCAACGTATACTACGCCGTCCATATCTAAAAGGAAGCCATTGAATAAATCTGCGAGTTTCATATTCTTTATATCATGGGGAATGGGTTAATTTGTAGCAATATTAATAAGTTGGGCAGACTTGTTAAAGTAATTTGTTAACCCCAAATATGTTGTTTTAATTCTTCCTGTTTATCCTCATCCATTTCTTTTTGGTATAGCGATATGACTTTTAGCTGATCATCCTGAGCAATTTCAATTTGAAGTAAATTTAAAACCTCTAAAGCAGCATCTCTATAGCCTTCATAGTATTCTTCCTCTTTACTTGAAGCCCTCACGGTTCTCAAATCTAAATGCAGAGCTACTGCTGCAAATTTAACTGGTATCTTTTCATCTACTTCCAATTGATAATCTTCTAAATCACCTTGAAGTAAATAGTCTTTCCATGCATTAATTACCCTATCTATGGTTTCCTGTTTCATTTGTTCTACCTTGTTTAATATTTAGTTCTTGAATCGAGCCTTACTATAAACCCTTAGTATACTCAATCAATATATTTTTTAAATGTGTTGCTGGTTATAAAGTTTTTATGAATTTCTATTGTGTAATAGCCTGCTTGCTATAATAATATTATCCCTACCAGCCGCTTCTGCTATTTTAACTGCTTCGTCCAGGGTTACTTTATTAGAAAGAGTTGCAAGTTTTAAAAGCATTGGAAGGTTAACTCCTGATATTACTTCAACCTTATTTTCTTCAAGGAACGTTAGGCTAATGTTTGATGGAGTTCCCCCGAACATATCGGTAACCAGCAAGATTCCGTCTTTTCCCTTAACTTTTTTAATAGCGTTTTTGATATCCTGCTTAAAAGATTCAAACTCGCTATTGGGATCTAGACACACGCCGCTAATTTTTACAGATGGTTTTGAAGATAGGACAAAATTTACAGCGGAAATAAGTTCTTTAGCCAGTGCCCCATGTGTTACTACGACTATCCCTACCATTTATTCCTCCTTAATTCTTAGATATATCCCTATGTCGCGTTATTGGCGACAGATAATCAAAATGCTCTGCAAGCTTATTTGTAATGACGACTGATCTGTGTTGGCCGCCGGTACAACCTATTGCGATCGTCAGATAGGATTTCCCTTCCTTCTCATAATTAGGAATTAAGAATTCTAGAAATTCAGTAAGCTTCTCTATAAATGTTGCGGATTCCTCATTGCTTAATATAAAGTCTAAGACTTCGTTGTCCGTTCCGTTTAAGTGTTTTAGATTTTCAACAAAATGCGGGTTAGGAAGAAATCTGACGTCAAAGATCATGTCCGCATCATAAGGTATTCCATGTTTAAAACCAAAAGAAATGAAGTTTACCAAAATATTTGGGGTGTTCGATTTATCAAATTTATTTCTGATAATATCTCTTAATTGATGAACGTTCAGCTCTGACGTGTCAATTTTGTAATTAGAAAGGGCTTTTAGTTCTTCAAGCATTTCTCTTTCTTTCAATATCCCTTCTAAAATATTTCCGTTAGATGATAGAGGATGTTTCCTGCGTGTTTCTTTGTACCTCTTTACAAGAGTTGTGTCCGATGATTCTAAGAATATTATATCGACAGGGTAACCTTTTTGTTTGAACTCTTTTATTACTCCGGGAGCACGATCAAAGAATACTCCTTCACGGATGTCGATGACTAATGCTACTTTACTTATTCCTTTCTCTGAGTTTTCACAAAGCTCTATGAACGTCGGTAACAGGGTCGGGGGGATGTTGTCTACACAATAATATCCAAGGTCTTCAAGGACGTTTACAGCCGTACTTTTTCCCGAACCTGAAAGCCCGCTTATGAAAACTAAGTTTGTCATTTGTTATCTTTAGTTAGCATGATAATTTTTATTTACTCTAGAATTTTTTCTGCTCTGTAGGTCCCTTTTGATTTTAACAGCTGGTTCCGTGCGGCAACTTCTATTATTGTTGCAGTATTTCTGCCCAGAGTTACAGGAATTAATAGATATGGCAACTCTACCCCCATTATGTTGTATACATTCTCATCTATCCCCAATCTGTCATATTCAGTATCCGAATTCCACTCGACAAGCTCAATCACCATGTTTATTCTTCTTCTATCCATCACAGAGGCTCTGCCGAACAAGTCCATGATGTTGATAATTCCGATGCCCCTTATTTCCATTAGATGCTTTATTCTTTCTGGGCCACTTCCAAATAACTCACCTGAAACCGATTTCTCTATCTCTACGACGTCATCTGAAATGAGTTTAGAACCCCTATTTATTAAGTCAAGAGCATTTTCACTTTTCCCAATGCCGCTTTTCCCCAGTATCAGAACTCCGAGCCCCTGTATATCCATGAGGACTCCATGGGCCGTTGTGAGGGGAATAATCCGGTCATGCAATATTTTGTTAAGTCGGGATATTAGTTCTTGTACCGGGAGTTTGGTTGTAAAAAGAGGTACGTTTGTTTCTTCGCATGCTTTCCTTAATTCTTCGCCGGGCAAAATTTCTCTTTGAGATATCAGGCATGGGATATCAATAGACAAAAGGGACCTTAAAACTTTTAGCTTTGTTGAATCTGGAAGTTTGTTGAAATTGGAAATGCTATTTCTGCCAAGTATCTGTATCTCACCTGGTTTATGCTCTGTCTGCGGATCTATTAATTTTTGCCCCGGTTCTTGTACTGAATTGATGGTGACTTTGCGTTTAAGACCATCTTGACCTGCTATAAGCTCTATTTGGAGCTCTTTTCCCCAGGTTCTGGCTAGCTCGGCAACTTCAAGTTTGTTAACACCTTCAATACTTCTCATCTTCTATGGTTATTGCCTCGTATATATCCTCTCGGGATTCGAGCTTCATTAACCTAGACCTTAGCTCCGGGTTCTTAAATACTTTAGAGATTCTTGCCAGTAGCCCAATATGGGAGCCTGCAGCATCTTCCGGTGCGATTAGGGTAATAAAGAAGTGGGTCTCTTTCCTATCAATAGATTCAAATTCTATTCCCTCAATACTTCTTCCGAAACCCAGGGTTGTATCTGTAACCCCGCTTATTTTTGCGTGTGGGATTGCTACACCTGAATCAACAGCAGTGCTACAGAGTTTTTCACGCTCTAGTAGTACCTCGACCAGCCTTTCCTTATTAATATTTGGATAAACAGATGATATGTTATCTGCAAGTTCTTTAATAACTTCCACTTTGCTGGTGGAATGGAGATGTAGAACTATAGTTTTTGGTTCCAATATATCGGCAATTTTCATTATATTTTTTTAATATCTGTAAAAGTATTAAAGCTTAGGGTTCAATCAAGATTTTCTGACCTCTTCGGCTTAAATAGATGACATTCATTAAATCGTTCTCACTATTTCTGAATGCTACGAAATTTGCATCCGAAACCTTAAGTTGAAGCGAGGCTTCTTCTACGGACATTGGTTTTGAAGGTAATTGATGAACCTGAATGTCTTCACTTTCACTACTTTCAGTGCTCAAAGGAAGCCCGGTTTCAACAATATCTTCTTTTGTTCTGGCACCGGTTCTTCTTTTTTCTTTAATTTTCTTTTCTGTCTGTTTTTTTAGCTGTTTAACTATAGTGTCCACAGCATTGTCTATAGCTGTGTGCATGTCGTTAGTTTCAACGGAGCTTGCGGCTTTTATGTTTCCGCAAGTTATAGAGATTTCAGCTGTGTCTCTGAATTTTTCTGATGATAAAACAAATCGTAACTCTGAGGGATCTTTCTCTGCTTTTACATACCTTTCTATTCTCTTGGATTTTTTTAGAGCATATGATTTAATTTGTTCAGAGTCTTGCGCATTATTGATGTGTCTAGTGGTTACCGTTACTTTCATTTTGAATTTTCCTTATTTTGAATTTTCCTTGTATTGACGAGATCTGGTTGAAGAAGAAGGTATTTTAAGTATTTTTCTGTATTTTGCAACAGTTCTTCTTGCAACTTTTATATTTCTTCTTTCAAATATTTTAGAAATATCTTCGTCCGAGTATGGGCTTTGGGGTAATTCGCCGGCTATAATACTTCTCATAAGGGACTTTACCTTCTCAAAAGAAACCTCTTTTCCGTGTGATGTTTCGATTCTACGTGAGAATAATGATTTAAGCTCAATTGTGCCCTGAGCTGTTTGGATATATCGTCTGCTGGTAATTCGGCTTACAGTGGATTCATGAACTCCTACTGACTGCGCTACATCCTTTAATATTAGCGGCTTAATATAATCTGCCCCGTGCTCAAAAAAATCTTGTTGAACCTCAACGATTTTTGATATTATTTTTTTTACTGTGGTTTCTCTTTCATCAAGACATTTCATTACTCTCTGAGCTGCTTCAATCTTTTCTTTTATAAATTGCTTTTCTTCGAGGGAGAGATTTTTTTCTTTCTTTATAAGGTTTTTGTAATAATTGCTTATTCTGACCCTTGGGAAATCACGGTTTAACTGTATCTGCAATTCATTTCCTACGTTATAAACATAGAAATCAGGAACTATATATTTTTCAGAATCTTTGGAAAAGAACGGTCTTCCGGGTCTTGGTTCTAAGGATGAGATAACTGACATTGCCTCCTGAATTTCTTCTGAAGAGTTCTCAAGTGTCTCAACGACGCTCTTTATGTCCAACTCATCAAGTTTTTCCAAATACTTCTCGATTAACTGAACAACCGGTCCCTCCTGCGCATATCCCAAATCAAGCGCCTGAATCTTAAGGCATTCCTTTAGATTTCTCGAGCATACGCCAGTGGGGTCAAAGGATGACTGAACCTTATGTAGAATTTCTTCTATTTTAGCAATATATTTTTTGTCTGAATCCCGGAACTCGTTTTCGCCATTATAACTTTCTTCATCAGTTACGTTTTCAGATATTTCATTGGTTTGATTTGCAACTTGCTTGAGGTATATAAGCGCGATCTCTTCAATATCTGTTTCAAGATATCCGTCTTCGTTGGTATTGCCTATTATGATTGAAGCTATTTCTTTTTCTTCGGGGGTGAGGTCTAACATCTTAAGTTGCCATCTAAGGTGATCTATGAGCGATTCCGCCGAGCTTATCCTGTTTTCCCAAGTAGTATCCTCTTCGCTATCATCAAAGAACTCTCTTGATGAACAATGTGGAATATCATTGTTTTGATCCCTAAACAGGCGGTCATCTCCCATAGTGCTAAAATCAAACTCTTCATCTGAGCTATCTTCGTTTTTCTCAGTCTGATCTTGTGATTCTTCTAGAATAGGGTTTTCTATGAGCTGCTCTTCCAAATAATCTTTTAATTCAAGCGTGGTCATTTGAATTAGCTTTAGGAAGAGTTGCAACTCTTGAGTTAACACCAGGCGCTGTTGTAATACTTGTCTTTGCGAAGTAGTTTGGCTTAAATTTACACTCATAATTCCTATTCCCTTATCTTTAATTCGAGAGCAGCTGCTAATCTAAATTATAATATGACGCAGAATTATATACAAGATTCGTGCCATTTAAATAACTATACCCTAATTCTAGAATTTTTGCGCGTAATAATCCGGTATTGTTGAGGTTTTCCTAAGTCCTATGATAATTTAGCTTTAAATAAATTCTGTTTTTATTTGAATGGAGTTTTAAGATTTGGGAGAAATACCAATCTAGATAGGGAGTTCCCCTATAGTCTTGGGAGAATGGTTTGGCCCTTTTCAAAGTGCCCATTTTTGGGTGAGTAGATATTTTCTTACGGCTTATAAGGTTTCGCTAGGCGCTACCCATTTCATATCAGAATTATGTCTCTGCTCATAAATTCTAATCTTATCTTCGTGCTCAAGCGAATGTCCTATATCGTCAAGGCCTTCCAGAAGGCTTTTCTTCTTGAAAGGATCTATGTCGAAATTTACAGTCCAGTCTTCGTCGTCAGATATGGTTTGAGACCGCAGATCAACCGTAAGCTCATGGCCTTTCTTTGAGTTCACTATGTTGAAAAGCTCTTTGACCTTAGCTTCTGCCAGTACAATTGGGAGTATCGCGTTTTTAAAGCAGTTGTTATAAAAGATATCGGCGAATGAAGGTGCGATGATTACCTGAAATCCATATTCTCTTAAGGCCCAAGGGGCATGTTCTCTGGAGCTTCCGCTTCCGAAATTGTGGCTTGTGAGCAGTATCTTGGCATCCTGATAGTGTTCATGGTTGAGCACAAAATCAGGGTTTGGTGTTCCGTCTTCAAGATAACGCCAGTCAAAAAATAAGAATTCTCCAAAACCGGTCCGTTCAACTCGTTTTAAAAACTGTTTTGGAATTATTTGGTCGGTATCTACATTGATTCTATCTAACGGGGCTACTATGCCGTGTACTCTTTCTAAGGGTTCCATTTTAAGTTCCTCTTTATAGTTCTTTGTCTAAATCCCAGTCTCTTACATCCACAAAATGTCCTTCAATTGCCGCTGCCGCTGCCATGACGGGGCTTACAAGGTGTGTTCTTCCGCCTTTACCTTGCCGTCCTTCAAAGTTTCTGTTTGAAGTGCTTGCACATCTTTCCCCAGGTTCAAGTATATCGGGGTTCATGCCCAGACACATGCTGCAGCCTGACTCTCTCCACTCAAAGCCGGCATCCTTAAATACTTTATCCAGACCAAGTTTCTCGGCCTGCCATTTTATCATCTGTGATCCCGGTACTACCATTGCACTTACTGTAGGGGCTACTTTTCTGCCCTTTACCACCCTTGCGGCTTCTGTTAAATCCCCAATCCTTGAGTTCGTACAAGACCCGATAAATACCCGGTCCAATTTTATATCTTCAATGGGTGTTCCCGCTTCAAGTCCCATATACTCAAGCGCGCTAATTGTAGCCTTTTTGGTATTTTCGTCTTCAATATCCTCCGGGTTAGGAATCTTTGCGGTTACATCGAGCACCATACCGGGATTAGTGCCCCAGCTTACTTGCGGAGCTATCTTTGAGGCGTCAAGGGTAATTGATTTGTCAAACTTCGCGCCTTCGTCGGACTTAAGATCTTTCCATTGCTCAAGCGCATTCTCCCAGTCCTCTCCCTTTGGCGAGAATTTGCGTCCTTTTACGTATTCAAATGTTTTCTCATCAGCTGCAATCATTCCAGCCCTTGCGCCCGCTTCAATAGACATGTTACACACAGTCATTCTTTCTTCCATGTTAAGAGCTTCAATGGCCGATCCCCTGTACTCAACAACTGTTCCGGTCGCTCCAGCTGTGCCGATGTGTCCTATGATGTTTAAGATAATGTCCTTTGCTGTAACGCCGTAACCGCGCTCTCCTTCAACACGGATTTCAAACTGTTTTGGTTTGTTTTGTCTTAAACACTGTGTAGCAAGAACATGCTCTACTTCACTGGTCCCTATACCGAAGGCCAGCGATCCGAATGCGCCGTGTGTTGAAGTATGACTGTCTCCACAAACTATAGTCATTCCCGGTTTGGTTAATCCAAGCTCAGGGCCTATTACATGAACAATACCCTGCATATCGCTGTTTATCTTTAATCCGAACAGTGGAACGCCAAACTCTTCACAGTTGTTTTCCAGAACCTCGATTTGCTTTGCCGAAATGGGGTCTTCAATAGGTTGAGATCTGTCTGTAGTCGGAACATTGTGATCCATAGTCGCGAAAGTTAAATCGGGTCTTCTAACTTTTCGGTCCGTAAGACGAAGTCCTTCAAAAGCCTGTGGAGAAGTTACCTCATGAACGAGGTGTAAATCAATGTATAAAAGAGTAGGTTGCCCCTCTTCTTCAAATACTACATGCTGTTCCCATATTTTATCAAAGAGTGTTCTAGCTGACATATCTTTATCCTTCTGTATTGTGCTAAGTATTTAATTATACACAATAAATCGTCTATTTTTAGATTTGTTTACGTTTCTGATCCGCTGTATGAAAATATATACGAATTCAGAATTATCAAGATCTTATATCTTAAATGCTGATCTGCCCGGATATATTGCCTCGTCTCCGAGCTCTTCTTCAATTCTTAGGAGTTGATTGTATTTTGCTATCCTATCACTTCTAGAGGCTGATCCTGTTTTAATTTGCCCTGAGTTTGTAGCTACCGCAATGTCTGCAATTGTAGAGTCCTCTGTCTCCCCTGAGCGGTGGGATATTATATATGTATAACCCGCGTTCTGAGCCATTCTAATTGTTTGAAGCGTTTCGGTTAATGAGCCTATCTGGTTCACTTTAACCAGGATAGAATTTGCGGCATTTTCTTTAATCCCCTTTGCCAGTCTTTTGGTATTAGTTACGAAAAGGTCATCTCCAACTATTTGCACCTTTTCCCCTAGCTCGTTGGTCATCATCTGCCAGCCTTTCCAGTCATCTTCTGAGAGAGGGTCTTCAATAGAAATAATGGGGTATTGTCTTATCCAGTCGCTATAGACATCAATGAGTTTGTCTTTCCCAATCTTTTTGCCCTCTACCACATACTTGCCTTTTTGATAAAATTCGCTAGATGCTACATCCAGAGCCAATGATATTCCTTCCCCTATTTTATACCCCGATTTTGTGATTGCCTCTAAAATGCACTCTATCGCTTCTTCGTTTGATTTTAGGTTAGGGGCGAAACCGCCTTCATCTCCTACCGAAGTCGCATATCCTTTCTTTGAAAGAATTGCTTTTAGGTTATGAAATACTTCCACTCCCGCTCTGATAGCTTCTGAGAATTTGGTAAAACCCAGTGGTACAATCATAAATTCTTGAAAATCCAGATTGTTATCAGCATGAACGCCTCCGTTAATAATATTCATTAGAGGTACCGGTAAGGTGTTTGCGGAGATCCCGCCAAGATAAGCATATAGAGGTATCCAAAGAGAGTTGGATGCGGCTTTTGCCGCAGCAAGCGACACTCCCAATATTGCGTTGGCGCCCAAGTTTGATTTATTAGGCGTTCCGTCTAATTTGAGCATCAATTGATCAATTTCATTCTGTTCGGTTACGTCGGCACCGATTAACTTTGGGGCGATTATGTCATTAACATTCTTTATAGCTTTTTGGACTCCCTTGCCCAAATATCTCTTTTTTACATTGTCCCTTAGTTCTACTGCCTCATGCTCACCAGTAGAAGCTCCTGAAGGCACTGCTGCTCTTCCAAAGGACCCGTCATCACAAATGATATCTACTTCTATTGTGGGATTCCCGCGTGAATCCAGAATTTCTCTTGCGTTAATTGCATCAATAATTGCCACTTTTCTATCCTCCCTGGAATTTCAATTCCGGCTAAGGGAAATTACCATATCAACTTAGGCGTATCAAATCGGTTAATATTATTATCTGAAATAACATTGTTGGAAAAGTAGCGTTAGTTCGGTACAATCTTAAATTCTAAAAATGACGGGAAAGGGTAATTAATATGAAATTCATTTTCAAACAAAAGTTTTTATTAAGTCTTAGCTTCCTGTTTTTAGTCTTGCTTATAACTTCATGCAGTGTAGGTGACAGCAGCTCGCCCGGCACTATAACTGATCTAACCGCTGATCCCGTTAGCAGGCTCCTTAATTGGACGGCTCCCGGAGATGATGGGGACAGTGGGAGGGCTACAATTTACTTTATCAGATTCTTTGATAATGAAGAAGTAGCGGCAATTTTGGGTGTCCCTTCTCTAGAGGGAGTACCTTTTGTCGAAATTGAAGAAGCTGTTCGGGATAATTTTAATGACGCTACTCAAATCCCTGATTTCCAAAGGCCGGATGTTGCGGGCAGCCCGCAGAGTTTTGTAGCTCCTAGGCTGGATATAACTGGCGAGATGATGTTCTTTTATTCAGTCCGTACTAATGATGAAGTAGGTAATTCTTCGCAGCCCTCTAACGTGGCTGAATTATCAACACCTTTGGATTCTGTTAAATATGTTAGTAGTGAAGCCGGCAGCTGTATAGGGGAATCAATTGCGGAAGGCAATTTTAACGGAGACCATGAAGATGACGGACAATTTATAAACGATTACGCTATTGGTGATCCGTGTCTGGGAAAAGTCTATATATTTTACGGAGCAAATGATTTGACCGATGACGGCAGCACTTTGATTGATGTATCTGCAGCGGATGTAACGGTCATTGGTAATCCAGAGGATCTGTTTGGCGCCTCTCTTGCGGGAATTCCTGACTTTGAGGGTGATATTAGGGCCCATGAGCTAGTTATTGGCGCTCCGGGGTTTGATAATGACAGAGGTAAAACTTTTGTGATTTTTGGCAGCAGAGATTTGCCAAGTGTAATTGAGATGTCAGATAGTAGTGTGGATCGAATAGAGGTTGTCGGAGAAAACGTCGGCGACAACTTTGGTTTTTCTGTAGCGGACGGGGATGATGTCACTAACGGATCTGGATTATTTTTGGTTGGCGCGCCTTTTTTTGACTCTGATACCGGAAGATCATATGTTTTCAGAGGCAAGGGGTTGAATCAGAACGAGGAGGTCCCCGCAACGGATGCCGGCGCTACTTTTACAGGCCAGGCCTCTGGAGATTTGTTTGGTTTTGACCTTGCTAATCTTGGCAGGATTCGTAGGAATAGTTTTGACGAATTTGGCGCTGGGGCACCAGGGGCGGGAAAGGCTTATGTAATATTAGGGCAAGATAATATTGATAGCAGGGATTTAGCTGTTGACACTGATAATGTTGTTATTCTCGAAGGAGATCCGGACGATACTTTCGGGATAAGTATTTCCGGGGACGGAGATATAGACGAAGACGGTGAGGAGAGGGACGACGTTATAGTAGGCGCTCCCGATGCCAATATGTCTTCGGGCTCTGTTTTCTTATACTCGGGCGATGCTATTGAGACCGCTTTTGATGATGATACTAGTCCGGACTTTGAGACTGAATTTACCGGAGTCAGTCCCGGAGATTTGTTTGGAACTTCCGTGGGGGTTATAGCTAATCTGACCCCTGAGATTGAAAAGAAGAATAGGGATACGGCTATCGTGCTTGTTCTTGAAGTCAGTAATGCTGATTTTGGTGTCGGAGCTCCCGGAACCGAAAATGGTACAGTCTATCTATTCTTTGGACGGGACGACTTCCCGTCTGTAGTTTCAGCTTCTGAAGCTGACATCGATTTAGTAGGCGGCGAGGCAGAGGTTGATTTTGGTATACAGGTTCGGGGATTAGGGGATGTAAATGGCGATGATTTTGAAGATTTTGGGGCAGGCGGTTTTGAGTTTATGAGGGTCGTTTATTAGGAACTCGCAACTTTATCTTTCTATGATGCCTAGATTTGTAGATATCGCCAGAATACGGGAAATAATTTTGTTGAGGCTAAATCAGTTTTAATTCCCCTGTACTTTATCTTCAATAATATATCCGTCTTTAAACGTAACAATCCTCTCAGCGTGTCGAGCTATGTCTTGCTCATGAGTTATCATAATTATTGTTTTACCCTCTTTGTTAAGGGCTTTAAAAATTCCCATTATTTCCATACTTGTTTGAGAGTCAAGGTTTCCAGTTGGTTCATCGGCCAAAATGATGCTCGGATTATTGACTATGGCTCTGGCAATTGCGACTCGTTGTTGCTGTCCTCCGGAGAGCTGCGAGGGGAGATGGTGCTCTCTTCCATCTAAACCTACCATTTTAATTGCCCGGTTCGCCAGCTCCGCTCTTTTCTTTGATTCAGTGTTGTTGTAAATCATAGGGAGTTCCACGTTTTCAATGGCTGTTGTTCTTGCAAGAAGGTTAAAGCTCTGAAATACAAAACCTATCTTCTTATTTCTAATTTCGGCCAGTTCGTCTGTATCCAAAGAAGAGACTTGATTGTTATCAAGGTAATATTCTCCTTTTGTGGGTTTATCCAGGCAACCAATTATATTCATGAATGTGCTTTTCCCGGACCCCGATGCTCCCATAATAGATACAAAATCCCCATTTCTTATCTCAAGGGAAACGCCCTTTAGGGCATGGACTTTGATATCGCCCAAATCATATGTTTTGTGAATATCCTTGGCTTCTATGACCCGGCTATCACCCATCTTTTAGAATCTCCTGGGTTGGGGCAGGTAAGAAGAGCTGTTCCCGGAATCGCTTTTTACAAGAGCCTCTACAATTACCTCGTCACCTTCTTTAAGATCACCCTCTGTGATTTCGGTATATCTTCCGTCCCCTACACCCGGTTTGATTAAAACGGCCTTTATTTGTCCGTTCTTTCCAGGTGTCCATATATGCGGCGAATTATTGGTATCCGCGCTGTTTGATTCTACGATAGCTGAAGAAGGTGGTGTGAACCTAAGGGCGGAAATTGGTACCCGCTTTACGTCTTTTTTCTCCGCTACAATTATTTTTACCTCAGCGGTCATTCCGGGTTTTAATTTGTTGTCTTTGTTATCTATAGAGACGACTACGTTGTATGTTACCACGTTGTTATTTGTGATAGGTTCGTTTCTTACCTGGGAGACTACGCCTTCAAATGATTGATTTGGGAATGCGTCTACTGTGAAAAACGCCCTCTGTCCGTTTTGTATTTTTCCTATATCCGCCTCGCTCACGTTTGTATCAATTTTCATGCTGGATAAATCTTGAGATATGAGAAACAGGGGCTTGTTGTTAGGCACAACGTTCTCTCCGGTATTTATGTTTCGGGAAAGTACAATGCCGTCAATTGGGGAGCGGACCACCGTGTTATTTAAATTAGACTGTGTTATTTCAATCATTGCTTTAGATTGTTCAAGGGAGGCTTGTGCTGATAAATACTTTGTTCTTGAATCATCGAACTCCTCTTTGGATATAAGCCTTTTATCATAGAGCCCTTTATTTGTAGTATAGACGGAGTTTGTCAGATTAAAGTCAGCCTCTGCTTTTTTCTTGTCAGCCTGTGCTCGTTTGAGCTCTGTTTCCAGCATTGAGGGGTCAATCTCTAAAAGCGGATCTCCTTTTTGGACTTCTGAGTTGTAGTCGACAAAAATGTTTTTTGCATAACCTGAAACTTGAGAGCCTACTTCAATAGTTCTTAATGGATTTATTGTGCCGGAGGAAGTGATCCGAGAAGTAATATTACCTCTGTCGACCTTAGCGGTCATATAGACTGTTGAGGATGTACTCTCACCAAAAAAGCGGGGTACCAGGAATATCGCAACAACAATGATTATTAATAATGCTATATATTTCTTACTGTTCTTGAGGTTCATCAACTTCCCCTGTAGCTCTTTGTAGCCTTGCGACGTTAATATTATAGTTGTAAATCGCCTGCATATATTTCGCGTTAGATGTTGCGTAAAGTGATTCAGCCTCTGCCAGTTCAACTGAAGAGGCCCTAGCCAGTCTATATCTTTCCCTAGCCAAGAGCAAACTTTGCTCAGCAGATTCCCTGGTTCTCTTTGTCACATTAATATTTTCCTTAGCGAAGTGAAGGTCTAGGTGTAATTGCTTTATTTGTGAGATAATGCCTGCCTTGGTAGACCTAAGCTCAGCGTTAGCAAGTCTTAAATTGGCTTTTGAATCTTCTACTTTGGCAAATCTTGAAAACCCCTCAAAGATAGGGAATTTAACACCGACACCAGCGATAAAACCCGGAGTTTCAGCACCTTTTCCCTCAAACCTGTAAGCTGTTCTCCCAAAGACTTCCGGGTAGAACTCCTTTTTAGAAGCCTTTAAGTTTGCTCTCATGGCTACTTTCTGTGATTCCAGGCTTTTTAATTCAGGTCTTGAACCTAGAGCTTGTATTATAGATTCTTCAAGTAGATATGGGCTTATTGAAAGCTCTGTGGAGTCTTCTAATTCATAGCTGAAAGAACTATCTTCAATAGCCATAATTGTTTGAAGGTTTACTTTCGCAATTTCGAAATTATTTTGTGCTGCAATTTGTTCCAGCTTAGCATTTCCAAGGTTTACTTCCGCTTTTGTTACTTCAATCTGCGGAACCCTGCCGGATTTGTAAAATCCCTCGGCCTGCTCAAGGCGCTTCTCGGATTCGATTACTTTTTTCTCCATAGCAAGCGCAATATGTTTTTCCGATAATACTGTGTAATAACCAATAATTGTACTAAGAATGAGATTGTCCTCTGCGGTTTCTTTATCGAACTCTGTAGATTTTAAAAGCGCTTTTGTTGATTTAACACGGTTTGAAGTTCGTCCGAAATCATATATAAGCTGATCTAAAAAGAAGCCTGACTCACGGCCAATGAAAGGGACAATTATTCTTGAGCTTATCTGAGGATAATATATTGATTTTGCATTCTTAACCCCTGCTTTTGATACATCTATTGTAGCATCCGATATCGCTATTGCGGGGTTATTCTCTATGGCTATACCGATAGCCTGATCAAGAGTGAGGGGCTCTTTCTCCTGGGCGGAAACATAATTAAGCCCAAAAAATAAAGATAGCAGTATCAAGAGTGCTTTATAGCTCATTTTATAATCCATAATTTCAAATCAATAATATGACTTTAAAACATATACGTTGCAACATTTTTTTCATACCGTAAAATACCATCATGCCATTTGGAATATATATTCATATCCCTTACTGCGTAACAAAATGCCCCTACTGTGACTTCAATTCTTATGGAGTAGGCAGCCGATTTCCAGAAATAGAGTATACCGAGTCAATATTGCGCGAACTAGAGCTTTATCGTGAGGGGATTCAAGATGTTGAGCTAACATCTATCTTTTTCGGAGGAGGAACGCCTTCTCTCTTTGATCCAAAGAGTATTGAAAAAATTATTTCTAAAATTCTAGAGATCACTCGACCCGCCGATAATTTGGAGATTTCCTTAGAGGTAAACCCCAAGACCGCGGATTTAGACAAGCTTAAAGGACTCCTGAGTGCAGGGATAAATAGAATAAGCGTTGGGGTTCAGTCTTTTTCCAAAAGAAAGCTGGATTTCCTGGGAAGAATTAATGCACCTTTAGATAGCAGAAAAATACTAGACGACGTACTAAATGCTGGATTTAAGAACTATAGCTTAGATCTAATGTATGGAACCACAGATGAAACATTGTTAGAATGGGAAGAGGATTTAAAAGAGGCCCTTGGTTTTGATTACCCCCATATTTCAGCCTATTGCTTAACGATAGAGGACGGCACAGAGTTTGGAAAACTGTACAATTTCGGCAAATTGAAATTGCCGACTGATAAGAGGCTCACTGATTTCATTACCTACACGACTGATTTTCTTGAGGATGCGGGTTACAAGCAGTACGAGATCTCCAATTATGCCAAAGAGGGTTTTGAGTGTGCTCACAACATGCTTTACTGGAGGGGCCAGAGTTACCTTGGTCTTGGAGCGGGGGCTCATTCTCATTTCTCTATGGGCAATTCTAGTCTCTGGGGTGAGAGGTGGGCGAATCTGAGAAATCCGGCACTTTATATGAAATCTGTAAAACAGGGGAGAAAACCCCTGGACTTTACGGAACAATTAAAAAAACAAGAAGTTATAGAAGATAAAGTATTGATGGGGCTTAGGTTAAAAGACGGGATCAATATATCCGAGCTTGAAAATACATTTCAGTTAAAAGCAAATATGGATAAGGTGGGATATCTCGTGCGAGATGGGTTTCTTGAATACTCAGACAGCTCTATTAGGTTAACTAAAAAAGGCAATCTATTGTCAAACGCGGTTATTTTGCGGTTTGTAGAAGCATTGAATTAAGAAATCCTTTTTAATATGTGCTTTACTCCCTTGGACATTATATAGTAATTGCCATCTTCCTTCTTCAGATGTTTCATGAACTCATAGTAAGCGGGCCGTAGAAACCGCGCGTCGAACTCCCCGTCTTTAATCTTCGCATACGGGATATTTTCATGGTTTATTGTGAGGGTGTTCAGCTCTAATTTTTCTTTGGTCTCGTCGTTTAGAATTATATAAAAGTCGTCCCCTTTTTTATCTACCATTTTTACTACAAAAGGAGTATCTTCAACTTCAATATAGAGTTTGCCGCTACCTTCATCCAGATAATATCTTCCCTCGTCATCTCGGCTCAGCAGCTTATTGTTATAGAGATAAGTTAATCGGTGCTGGATTTTGATTCCATCCTGAAACCAATTGCCTCTTTTATCAATAAAAAATCTTGGTTTAGCTTGATCCTGTTTTTGCTCCATAGCCTTTAATTATAACAAATTTGATAAGATAGAATATCCCGCGTTATTCCCCCATTACTTTCACCACTACTCTTTTCTTTCTTTTGCCGTCAAATTCCGCATAGAACACCCTCTGCCAGGGTCCCAGGTCCAGCTCTCCTTCTGTTATAGGCACGATTACCTGATGATGCATAATGAGGTTCTTAAGGTGAGCGTCTCCGTTATCCTCTCCTGTTCTATGGTGTCGATAATCTTCTCTGTAAGGCGCTATGCCCTCAAGCCATTCCCAAATGTCTTCAATGAGCCCGTCCTCATAGTCGTTTACATAAACTGCAGCCGTAATGTGCATTGCTGAGACAAGGACAAAACCTTCTTGTACCTCACTCTTAAATACGATATCTCTTACCGTGTCTGTTATATGAACCATCTCTCGTTTTTTTTCTGTGTTAAACCATAGATACTCAGTAAGGCTTTTCATATGTAGAACCTCCTTAGTGTTCTTTAAATCTGATATCATTACAGGTTAGCAAGCGAGATTAATAAAGCAAAGAGTATTTATCTTATTTGGGCTCTTTGCCGATAATTACAAAAGGAGGTCGGTATGATAATTGAATTAAGCATAATACCTATAGGGGTTGGTGTTTCACTTTCAAAATATGTCGCGTGCGTGATGAAGGTCGTTCGAGACAGCGGGCTTAATTATGAATCACATTCTATGGCTACCAATATAGAATGCGGTTGGGATGATATTACTCCGCTGGTCAAGAAATGCCACGATGAGCTTAAGAAGATGGGGGTAGAGCGTATTAGTACCTCAATTAGGATAAGTGAGAGGACGGACAAACCCTATACAATGGAAGGGAAAATGATCAGTTTGGAAGAGAAATTATAAAGCGCCCGAGCTATAATTAATAAATTATTTCTTGACTGTGCTCTACATTTAAGGTTAAAACTTTTGACATTATGAGAGAAGATTGGAAGTACTGGATTGCTCTAAGCATGATAAATGGAATAGGAGGGGTATTAACCAAGAACCTCTTTAATAGATTCCAAAATCCTGAGGATATATTTAAAGCTCCTGGAAAAGAGTTGCTCAAAGTAGAGGGGATTAAGGGTAGAAATGTCGAATCTATTAAGAGTTTTGAAGATTGGGAAACAATAGAGAAGGAATTAGCAAAAATTGAGAAACGAAGGATTAAATTACTTGCTCTAAACAATCCTGCCTTTCCGCCTGCCCTCATGCAAACTTACAATCCGCCTCCGATTCTTTATATGAGGGGTGAAATTCTCCCTAAGGATAATCTCTCTATTGCGATAGTCGGCAGCAGGATTCCCGATCGGTACGGCAGATCAATGGCTGAATCTCTTTCAGGGGAACTGGCCTCAATGGGGGTTACAATTGTAAGCGGTCTGGCGAGGGGTATTGATTCAATTGCTCAGTCAGAGGCGCTTAAGAGGGGAGGGCGTACCATTGGCGTATTGGGTTGTGGTTTAGATACTGTCTATCCTCCTGAAAACAGGAAACTTTATAAAGAAGTATCTCAAAATGGAGCGGTCCTCTCAGAATTTCCTTTAGGCACTCCTCCGATTGCACAAAACTTTCCTAGAAGAAACAGAATAATTAGCGGTCTTTCCCTTGGTGTTGTAGTTGTTCAGGCATCTGAGAAAAGCGGCTCACTTATAAGCGCCTCATTTGCGCTTGATCAAAACAAAGAGGTTTTTGCCGTTCCAGGAAATGCAGATAAAAAACTAAGCCGCGGTACAAACTGGCTGATCAAGAAGGGTGCCAAGCTTGTTGAGACCGTGGATGATATCTTAAGCGAAGTGGAGGCGTTAAGAGGTTTCCAAAGCGCCGATACACTGGATCTTGGATTGATTGAGAAAAACACATCTTCACTCTCTGAGAATCAACGAGAGGTGTTTTCTGTTTTAAAAAGAGAGCCTATCCATATAGATGAAATAATAAGACTGACCGGGATCGAGTCCTCAAATTTACTTTCCGTATTGCTCACACTTGAGTTAAATGATTTTGTAATCCAGCTTCCGGGGAAATATTTTCAGGTTAAGTGATAATCTCTATACAGCTTGCAATAATTTCTCAGTTACTGAATAATATTTATTAGATTATTAAACCTATATTTTATCTTGTTTAATAAATCAGGAGGTTCTTATGTCTAAATCCTTTTACCGGATAACTATACGATCTATTTTGTTGATATTAATGTTCACTTTAGGACTGAATATAATTTCTTGTGATTCGGCAAATAATGATTCAGATAAGATAAGTGGTTTTGTTATGAGTGGTAATCAGCCTCTTGAAGGAATGATTGTAACTCTCCGTAGCAGTGGTACTGAAGAAGGGATAAAGGTTTTGGGAGATTCCGAGACTGATTCAACCGGTTTCTTCAAAATTTCATTTAACACTCCAACTAATCCTGAAGCTATTTTATACATTACGGCAGATAGCAGTGTAATTGGTACAGCAACTAGTGGAATTGAACCTGATTCGGATTTTGTCAGACTGGCAACTGTTATGAGGGATATCCCTTTTGATGCCGAAGTTGTAATTAACGAAAGGACAACAGTTGCAACAGCTTATAGTATGGCTCAGTTTTTTACTCCGGGGGGGATAGACGGGACATCTCCAGGTTTGCAGAATGCAGCTGATATAGCTCAAAACCTGGTTAACCTTTCAGATGGCGATGTGAGTGATTTTCTGAACAACTCCGCTAACTCAGGCACATCTACCAGTCCTACATTTAACTCACTTGCCAACATGCTTGCTTCTTGTGTACGGAGTGAATCTAACTGCGACACACTTTTCGAACTTGCAACAACTCCTAACGGTTTAACACCCGCAAATACACTTCGGGCTATTTCTAATATTGCCCGATTCCCATGGCAGAATGTGCCGCAGATTTTTGCACTGTCACAAGAAGAAACAATATATAGTCCTGCACTTGCTTCCGATGTGGATATTACTGCCTGGACACTTGCACTGGTCTACACCGGAAACGTAATGGAGCTTGACGGACCAGGCAACATAGCTTTTGACGCAGATGGAAACGCATGGGTATGTAACAACTATATATTTAATCCAGGTCCAGTTGACCCCGATGATGTGGTTTGTGGAGACGACCACGTCCTTAAATTTACTCCTACGGGTGACGACGCTCCGGGTGCTCCCTATCAGGGGGGCGGGCTATATGGAGCAGGATACGGAATTACGCTTGACCCGGACGGCAATATCTGGGTGGGCAATTTCGGTTTTCAGGGCACAAATTGCCCGCTTGATTTTGAGGAACTATCTCAATCAGTGTCAAAATTTACACCTGACGGAACGCCAATTTCTCCTAACAGTGAAGGCGACGATCCCGGCGGTTTTAAGGGAGCCGGCAATCTCATACAGCAGCCACAGGGCGTTGTGTCCGACAGGGACAGAAATATCTGGATTGCCAGCTGCAGCAGCGACAGCGTAGTGCAGTTTCCACAAGGCAAGCCTGGGCTTGCGTTTAACATACAGCCGCTTGACGATATGGGTGAATCTCTTGTTATAAAGCCCTTTGATATCGCTATTGATGCCAAGGGAAACGCCTGGGTAACGGGTAATGAGAGCAATAGTGTTATCGCTGTTGATAAGGAGGGAAATCTTCTCCATTCACTGATTGGTGACGATGCGCAGGAAGCCGGAATATTTTTACCGATGGGCGCTGCGACCGATACTCTTGGAAATGTCTGGATTGCGAACTCCGGAATAACCAAAATCATTTGTGACGGAACGACTGTTCCTACATTAATTGACATCATTGCTCTGACTGAGGATCCGTTTTTCACTGGTCCAAACGCTTCTGTTACTATGATAAGTGGAGACGGCACACCCACAGGTCCCTTTAAAGGAGGAGGTCTTTTAGTACCGTGGGGAATTGCCGTGGACGGCAACGACAACGTTTGGGTATCCAATTTCCAGGGAAGCGCGGTGTCCCAATTGTGCGGCGCCTCTACAGAGAACTGTCCTCCCGGACTTGAGACCGGAGATCCTATTTCTCCAAACGGTGGATATTTCTTTGATGGGCTAAAGCGTAACACCGCAGTTGAGATCGATCCTTCAGGTAACGTATGGGTAACTAATAACTGGGAGATTTTTGCAGTCGCGCAAAACCCGGGTGGACGCTCGCTTGTGGTGTTTGTAGGGCTTGCAAAACCTGTCCAGGCTCCATTAATTGGTCCTCCTCAAAAGTAGTGGACTAACTTTAGTATGATTTGAGCCTAATACCAAAGTATTTAGAATTCACTTCTCTATGGTAATATACGAAAGTCATAAATTGCTTCAAGTGTAATCCCATAGGAGTAGATGAAAATTGGCTGAAGGCAAAAAACTTTCCAAAAAAAAGCCTCAAACTATAAGTACCATAGTGGCTTGTCGTTATCCTCTGGTTAAGGAAGGGCTTTCTAAAATTCTGGAAGAGGATAAAGGAATTAAAGTTGTCTCAGGCGTATCAAATTTGATTGATTTAGTTGAATCCTGCAAACAATTTGATTTTGATATTTTGCTTCTGGATGTGGAACTTAAAGGTTTGAACCTAACAAAGATTTTAGGTTTGGTAAGAAAGAATAAGAGCGCGAAAGTAATTTTATTAATCGATTCTGATTATAGTGAAAACCTGTTAATAAATGCCATTCGTTCAGGTGTCAGAGGTTATTTGCCCAAAGACGCCGACTCAATAGAGCTTGTCAAATCGATAAAAGCGGTGTTTGATGGAGAACTCTGGACTGAGAGAAAATTAATGGGGAAAGTTGTGGACGGATCTTCTTATCCTACTAAAAAATCGCGGGTAAAAGGGCAGATTTATGATTTAACAGAGACTGAGATAAAGATCATAAAGTTGCTTCTTACCGGCATGACCAACAGAGAAATAGCCGACGAGTTATATATAAGCGAGAAAACTGTGAAGTTCCACCTGTATAAAGTCTTTAAAAAGCTCACTTTAAAAAATAGGGCGGAGCTCATACTCTTTGGTTTCCGTAACGGTTTTGTAACCTGAACATTCTAATTCTAACTAACTTCTTAAGTGTAAGTTCGGGAAAGATAGGGTTTTAAAAAGGGTGTTTTTTTATTAATATGGAGTTTCTTTATACCAAATTTATTTTTTCGTGATATTCTAGTATGCTTTTAAAATTAGGAGTTAATTATGAATATAAGCGTAATAGGGACAGGATATGTAGGATTGGTTACCGGAGCATGTCTCGCGGGAAGCGGGAATAACGTAATATGTGTCGATATAGACGAAGAGAAGATAGAAAGCCTAAAAGAAGGGCGGGTTACTTTCTATGAGCCAGGGCTTGAAGATGTTGTCAGAAAAAATATTAAAGAAGAGCGTCTTCATTTTACTACTGATCTCGATTACGCCGTGAAAAACTCGTCAGTAATCCTAATTGCCGTGGGTACTCCCCCAAATGGAGATGGCTCTGCTGATACCAGCGCTGTAATAAATGTCGCAAGCTCTATAGGAAAAAGCCTTGATGATTACAAGATTATAGTTACAAAAAGCACTGTTCCTGTCGGCACTACAGAGATGATCCGCGATGAGATAAATAAGGTTACGGATATTAAATTTGATGTGGCTTCTAACCCCGAATTTTTAAAAGAGGGCGCTGCGGTAGAGGATTTCATGAAGCCCGACAGGGTCTTGATCGGAGTCGACAACGAATCTACAGCTCAGACTTTAAAAGAACTTTACGCTCCCTTTATGAGGTCAATGGACAGGGGTGTTGTCGTCTCAATTAGATCCTCGGAACTGGCGAAATATACTGCCAATGCAATGCTGGCGACAAGAATTTCTTTTATGAATGAGATCGCGAATTTGTGTGAGAGAGTAGGGGCCAACATATCAGAGGTCAGACTTGCTATAGGCTCAGATGATAGAATAGGGCGTCATTTTCTTTTTCCCGGTATTGGATACGGGGGATCCTGTTTTCCTAAGGATGTCAAAGCCTTAATTAATACTGCAAGCGAATTTGGTTATGAGCTGCAGGTGTGTAGTGCGACTGATGAAGTAAATACAAAACAGAGAGAGCTCTTTTGGCAGAAAATCGAAAATTATTTCAAAGGACGGCTTGAGGGAAAGAAATTCTCTGTTTGGGGAATTTCTTTTAAACCCAAGACGGATGATATCAGGGAAGCACCGTCACTTTATATTATAGACAAACTACTTTCAGCAGGCGCTCAGGTAGTGGTGCATGATCCTGTTGCGATAGATAATGCCAGAGCTCATTTCGGAGACAGGGTGGGTTACGCAGATTCTAATTATGAAGCGTGCGAGGGCGCCGATGCGCTGATAATCAATACGGAGTGGAATGAGTATCGGCAGCCGGATTTTAATAAAATAAAGCAATTAATGAATGGGGAAGTGATATTTGATGGACGAAATTTATATAAACCTGACATATTAAAAGAACTTGGGCTTAAGTATTTTGGAGTTGGTATTGGCAATTAAAGACTTAAGTGTTTTTTCTAATAACTACCTTCATGCAGCTTGCATGTAATGATGGGTATTTTGTATTAATGATTTTGTTCTAAAATTTGCAATAATATTTATTCAGGTAAAATGCCTGATATTAAAATCTAAGATTGAATCTCATTTGGTTGTGATTAATCTTAATACCGTATAAATGAAAAAAATAGGTGGGTGAATGTCTAAATCTCTAATCATTGTTGAGTCTCCTGCGAAAGCTAAGACTATAAAGAAATATTTGGGCGAAGACTTCAATGTTGAAGCTTCCTCAGGGCACCTTATTGATCTTCCTACCAGTAAGCTCGGTGTGGATATAGATAACAATTTTAATCCCGAGTACGTGGTAATAAAGGGAAAGGGTAAATACCTGGACAAACTTAAAAAGGCTGCAAAGAACGCTGAGAACATTTATTTGGCGTCTGACCCTGATAGAGAGGGAGAGGCCATAGCGTGGCATATAGCCAACAAGTTAAACATTTGGGACAGGTCTCACAGAGTATTATTTCATGAGATTACCAAGAATGCAGTTCAGAAAGCGATAGGGAATCCTACCGATCTAAGCCAGGACAGGTTTGAAGCCCAACAGGCGAGAAGAGTGCTTGATCGCCTGGTTGGTTATCAGGTAAGCCCGCTTTTATGGAGAAAAGTCAAAAAAGGACTTAGCGCGGGTAGAGTGCAGAGTGTTGCACTTAGAATAGTGGTTGAAAGAGAAAGAGAGATCGAGGCGTTTAAGCCCAGAGAATACTGGTCTATTGAATCCGAATTAAAACGCAGTCAGGACGAGCAAAGTGATTCGTTTGTAGCCGCACTGGTTAGATTTGACGGTGAGAAGGTTGAGATATCAAACCAAGAGCAATCAAATCTAATACTTGATTCAGTTAGAAATGAAGAATTTATTGTCTCCTCCATAGATAGGAAGGATAAGAAGCGCAACGCTCTTCCCCCATTCATTACAAGTACCCTTCAGCAGGAAGCTTCCCGCAAGATTAGGTTTGGTACGAAGAAAACGATGTCCGTTGCTCAAAAGCTCTATGAAGGAATTGCGCTTGGTGAAGAAGGCCCGGTCGGTCTTATTACATATATGAGAACTGACTCAGTAAGGATTTCAAATGATGCCCTGGATGAAGCAAGGTCATATATTAAAGAAAATTATGGGGATCAATATTTACCAGGCAAGCCCAATACCTTTAAAGTTAAAAAGGCGGCGCAAGATGCTCATGAAGCTATAAGACCTACTTTTGTAAATAAAATCCCGGATTCGATTAAAGAATTTTTATCCGATGATGAATATAAACTTTATAAGCTTATTTGGCAGAGGTTTGTCGCCTCCCAAATGAATCCCATTATCTATGATCAGACCACTTTAGAGACAAAAGCGGGCAAAGGGACATTTCGTGCCACGGGGTCAATAATAAAGTTCCCGGGCTTCTCTGCTGTCTATCTCGAGGGCAAAGAGGAAGAAGAGGAAGCCAAAGAAAAAGATGAGATGAGAAAACTTCCGGATGTCTCACAGGGCGATAAGCTTGATCTTCTAAACCTTGAAGGTAAGCAGCATTTTACCCAGCCCCCACCAAGATTCTCTGAGAGTTCTCTTGTAAAAGAGCTCGAAGAAAAGGGAATAGGGCGTCCGTCTACTTATGCGAGCATTATCTCCACAATCCAGGACCGTGAGTATGTTCTTAGGGAGAAAAATAGACTCTTGCCTACAGTTCTCGGCCGTACTGTGAATGATCTTTTGATTCAGGGCTTTCCTGAAATTATGGATGTGCAGTTTACTGCGGAAATGGAAGAAAAATTGGATGATGTAGAAGACGGGAATATTAATTGGGTGGAGCTTTTAAAGGAATTTTATGGTGGATTTTCTACAAGACTTGATAAAGCGCAGGAATCAATGAAGGGAGTAGAGACGAATATTGCCTGTGATAACTGTAGCGCTCCAATGATTATTAAATGGGGTAAAAACGGAGAGTTCTTATCTTGCTCGAAGTACCCTGAGTGTAAGAACGCAAAGGCTTTTGAGTATGACGCAGAGGGAAAAATTCTCATAGTTGAAAGGGCTGCGCCAGTTTTAAGAGAAGACCTGCCGTGTGATAAATGTAGTGCCCCTATGGTTATAAAACAAAGCAGACGCGGTGAGTTCTTAGCCTGCTCGAGATATCCTGATTGTAAGAACGCTAAAGCATTTGAATATGATCCGGATGGGAATATTAAGGTACTTGAAAAAGAAGAGCCTTTAATTAGAGAAGATTTAAAGTGTGAGAAGTGCGGCAAACCCATGGCTGAAAGAAAAGGAAGATTCGGTAAATTTGTCGGATGTACCGGCTATCCCAAGTGTAGAAATATTAAAAACATTGATGAGAAGGGTAATATTGTAGCTTCTAAACCTGGCTCAAGAGCTGGCGGTAAAAAGGGCGGCAAAAAAGATAGCGAAGAAGTATCAGATGCAAATTGATTGATTTGCTTAATTATTGTTATACACTTTAAAATCAAGACTAAGATCTAAATAGATTTCGATCAATTACCTGTCAAGATAAAATATGGAAAGAAATTCCAGACAGATTGAACTTGGGGGCATCAAGGTTGGCGGAGGCGCCCCTGTTACGGTTCAATCAATGACAAAAACCGATACCAGAGATATTGTTGCAACAGTTGCTCAGATAAAGAGTCTTGAGAAAGCTGGGTGCGATATCGTGCGTCTTGCAGTTCCCGATATGGATGCGGCCAAATCACTGGGCGAAATTATAAAACAAACTAATATTCCGATTGTTTCCGACATTCATTTCGACTACAAACTTGCACTCGAGGCTGTTAAGCAGGGAGTGGACGGCATGAGGATTAATCCCGGCAACATCGGGGCTAAGTATCGTATAAAAGCTGTAGTTGATGCTGTTAGGGAAAGAGGAATCCCCATTAGGATAGGCGTTAATTCAGGCTCGCTTGAAAAAGACATATTAAAAAAACACGGCTCACCTACACCCGAGGCTCTTGCTGAAAGCGCTTTTAGGCATGTTGAGATTTTAGAAGATCTGGATTTTAGAGATATAAAAATTTCCGTTAAATCTACAGATGTTAAAAAGATGATAGCTTCATACAGGATATTGGCCGAGAGATGTGATTATCCGCTTCACCTGGGTGTTACAGAGGCCGGCACGTACGAGATGGGCACTATCAAATCTTCAATCGGCATAGGAACACTTCTGGCCGAGGGGATCGGGGATACGATAAGGGTATCTTTGACGGGTGATCCAGTGGATGAGGTAGTGGTTGGATTTAATATCCTTAGGTCCTTAGGGCAAAGAAGAAACGGGATAGAATTGATCTCGTGTCCTGGCTGCGGCAGGCTTGAGATTGACCTCATGAAGCTTGTAAAAGACGTCGAGGACAGAATAGCCGATATAAATCTCCCAAGACCTATAAAGGTCGCAATTCTGGGCTGCGTGGTTAACGGGCCCGGTGAAGCGTCAGAGGCTGATATTGGTATTGCGGGTGGAAGAGGAAAGGGGATGCTCTATAAAGACGGCAAGCTTGTTCGCTCGTTTAAAGAACACCAAATTGTAGATGAGTTAGTAAAAGAGCTTGAAACCTTCGTTTAATTCTATATCTGTTCATAAATACTCTTTTTAATCTTACTTGATTCTATTTTCTTTAATCTAAAAAAGATATCTGTGTTTTTCCATTCCTAATCTTTTATGAATTGTAGGGGTAGACCAACTTATACTTTGTGATATTTAAAAGATATGAACCGAACTCAAGCAGGGTTTAATAGCAGGGCAATCTTTATTCTTACTCTGTATTGTTTAAATTATCTCTTAAGCCTCAATGCTATAAATTAGTTCTGACTAAATGGAATTGCGCCAAGAACCTTAATTCTGACTTCCTGCGGAATAGCGTTCATGAATCCCGCCTTTATGTTCTTGAAAGTTTTTTTGCTGTTAGCCGGCAGAACATCAACAATTGTAGCTCTATTTGAATACATTGGAGTTTCTTCTTTAAAAGAGAAAAACTCAACCTTAAGTTCAATCTTGGTGTAATCGATACCGCTTATATTTCTCAAGGTTATTTCGCTTATTCTTCCCATAGTCTGTGGAACGCTTCCGCCTGCCCAAACGAAATCTTCAACAACGATATCCTCTGTAGGCAGTGGGACTTCTTCTTCATATTCATACTCATATTCTTCTTCGTTTTCAGATCCGTCCGCCTCATCCGCCTTAGCTGTGGTTGTGCTTTTGGGTACATCTTCAACCTTTGGGGCGGTTATTGTTTCCTTGACTGATTGTGGCTTCTCTGCGGGTCCATCGGATAACGCGAGTTGGTCTTCAGATGTATCAGCTGATCCAGTGTCGGACGGCGGAGCTGTGACGCCTTGTTCTTCTTGTAGTTGTTTCTTGTATTTCTCTGAGAGGGAAAGTTTTCTTCCGCTACTATCATAACCCGCGTCGGTATCTGTATATTCTTCGTCACCATCAGCAGTGGATGATTTCTTCTTTTTTTTCTTTTTCCTAGCTGTTTTCCCTTCTTTCTTAGCCATTTTGATTTTAAGTTCTTTATCAGATATCGGCTTTGCTTCCATAACGCTAATATCAACTTTTCTGGCATCAGGGTGTCTAAAGCCGACGTTTACGCTGGTAAATGTCTTCACACTTCTTGGTGGGATTATATCGTGTATTACCGCTCTACTTGTAAATCCCTTCACGCCCATTTTCCCGCCCTTGGTACCTAGAAAATCAATTCTTATTTTTATATCTTTCCAGGCCTCACCGCTTCTGTTATCTAGAGTAATTTCTTTTAGTATTCCCTCAGTTCCGTACTGGCCTCCGCTCCACTCCCAGTTTTTAACCAAGATGAGGTCTTTTGCTTGAGTAGGTGTACCTTTCTCGATTAGGTCCGCTGCAACTACTCTTGCAACTGTATTTTGAAGCTCGGAGTGCATGATTCCAAAATTCAAATTATAAAACGTTTTTTCGCTCTTACTTGGTAATATCTCGTTAATGGTTTTTCTTAGTGAACCCAAAGGAATGTCGTTTTTAGTATATAAATCGATTTCTATGGAGATGTCTTTGTAGTCGTTGACCCCTCTATTCTCAAGTGTGATCTCAGATAAAATTGCGGGTCTTCCCATTCCACCCGACGCCCATTTGTAATCTTTTACCACAATGACCCTTTTAACCGATTCTTTCTCACTCTTTGCGGCCTGCGCGTTAGGTAAAGATGTGTTTATCAAAAAGAACGAAAAAATAACAAGCATTAAAATATTTATGTTTAGGTTTTTCAATTTAGAAGACTGCTGAGTTATGAAATGCATTTTAGCTCCTTAATGTGGTAACGAGAGTAAGATAAGATTATACATAATTAAAGTTAAAATTGTACCTCCTAATATACTAGATTTTAAGGAGAATTTAAGGGGTTGTGCGTAAATATTTATAAAAACCTGATATATCTCTTGAGCCTGTTGGAAGAAATAGCTCTACAAGGCAAAGAATTGTGCAATAAATACCGCTGTGCGAGCTTGCAACTTAGGGTCGGAGAATAATGAAAGAAAGCTCAGGGAGAATTGGGGAAGCAAGCCAGGAGAATCTATATAAAGATGCAATATGGATGAAGCGGTGAAGTAAATCAGATTTACTTAAGTTCATCTTGCATTCAGAATCCAACTTAATCCGAACTTGAGAAAGGGGGTGCATAGTACGCTAGAATGATTTATACTCTATAAAGAGATGTGAACAATGGCTACAAAAAAAGCTTTTCTCACTTACCAGGGCAATAGAAAATGGAGAAAGGTTAGAAGTTCAAAAACTCCAGAGGGAAGAAACTACCTAAAGTATGCCGGGGGTAGGAAATGGAAAAAAGTTAGCGCTGCTGTCAAAGTTGTTGAGACTTAGGCAAGATAACACGCAATCTCTCTCTAACTGCACCTTCTTCTCTACGTATAAGCCCGCAGATCCGCTTGTTTTAGTTGATGCATGTTCAACTTAAATCGAGCTTGGTAAAAGAAGAGCAGTACACCGTTTAGAATTTAATATATATAAACTAACCACCCATTTAGCTTTTAAGTCACCTATGAGGTAAATTAATCAAAATATGCTGAGTGAATTCAAACGAATATTAAAAGCGCATTCGGACGATGTTTATGGAATAGGGGCTTATAAGACACTCTCTTTCTATACGGTCTTATCTCTATCCTGTATATTGGTTCCGGTCCTATTTCTATTGATACTGGGTCTTTGGAAGTTGTTTTCATAGATGGGTTCACTCCCAATTTCGATTTTTGTTAGTTAAGTTTGATTCTTATTCTCTTTTATATAAAAAGGGCATTTCACAAATGGGAAAGATAAGAGTTCTATCTGATAATCTTGTCTCCAAGATTGCGGCTGGAGAAATAGTTGAACGTCCTGCTTCTGTCGTTAAGGAGCTGGTCGAGAACTCAATTGATGCGACAAGCAAGAATATAAGGATTGAGCTTGAATCCGGAGGCAAGAAACTCATCACCGTCTCTGACGATGGTGAGGGAATGAGTAGAGATGAAGCGCTTCTCTCACTGGAGCGCCACGCGACAAGTAAAATAAAGGACATAAACGACCTCTTTTCTGTTAAATCCCTGGGATTTAGGGGAGAGGCTATTCCCAGTATAGCGAGTGTCTCAAGATTTAAGCTTACAACCAGAACAAGCGAAGAAGTAATAGGCTCAGTGATAACAGCGGAGGGTGGGAAGATTAGAAAGGTTGAGGAGACCGGATGCCCTCCGGGTACCACTGTTCAAGTTAAAAACCTGTTTTACAATACTCCGGTCAGATTAAAATTTATGAGAAAAATTGAGACGGAGCTCTCAAATGTTCTGGACATAGTACAGCGGGAAGCGATGTCCAGACCTGGGATAGGATTTGAGGTCTTGCACGGAGGCAAAACGCTTCTGCGTCTTTCAAGAAAAGATAACCTGTCTGACAGATTGTCAGATGTCTTTCCGAATGCAGAGTTACACAGTGTCTCGGCCGAGGCAGAGGGTGTTAGAGTCTCAGGATTTATGAGCAGCCCTCTTGATACAAGGTCTACTACACAGAAACTCTTTACCTATATAAACCGTAGAGCGGTAAGGGATAAGTTCTTAACCCGCATCGTAATTGATGCCTACGGGAAGATGCTTGAGAAAAGGAAATTCCCTCAGGGCGCTCTATTTCTGGAGATTCCGGCCCAGGAAGTTGATGTCAATGTGCATCCTACCAAGAATGAAGTCAGGTTCAGGAATCAAAGACTAATCGCGGACTTGATAAGGGCCTCTATTCTTAAGATGCTCAGAGAAGCTCCCTGGATAAAGAGTTATCGGCAAAGGGTGGAGAACTCAGTTTCCGGATTTATGGAGGGAAGAGATCGTTCCTCAAGTTATGAGCCCGCTCGCCATTTAAATAGACCCGAGAGAGGGTTTGCTGAAGAAGCAGGAGAGGTTTACATGCCAAGGGGCAATGACGCTCTTCCCGTAAGGAATGCAATCAGCTCAGCTGAGCATTCCGGGCATGATTACCATATAGCTCAGAATGATTTGCCGCCAAAGGGTCTTTTTGGTGGTGAGGGGCTCTACTCAAGCTTACGTATAATAGGACAGATTAAGGAATTATATATAGTTTGCTCCTCAGAAAATGGGATGGTGTTGATTGACCAGCATGCTGCGCATGAGAGGATAAACTACGAAAAATTAAAGAGCGCGTATACTGAAGATAAAGAGCCCGAGGTACAAGAACTGCTCGTACCGGAAGTAATTGAATTCACGCCGTATGAAGCGAGCTTAATCGAGAAACATAAGGGCGAATTTGAGACCCTGGGTCTGCGTGTTGAGGAATTTGGGAATAACAGTTTCTTGATACGATCTGTGCCTGCACTACTAAAGAATGTAGATTCTGCTTCGCTTCTTAAAGATGTTATCTCTGAGGTAGCATCCACCGGGAAGCAAGAGAGCATAAGTGAGAAGATAGACCTTGTAATTGCTACGATGGCTTGCCATTCATCTATTAGAGCCAAATTTGAGCTTAATCTTGAGGAGATGAAAGCCTTACTTGAAGAGCTTGATCGTATGGAATTCCCTCACTCATGCCCACATGGGAGACCTGTGGCGCAAGAGCTTTCATATTATGATATAGAGAGGATGTTTAAGAGAACTTAAACTCGTGAAAGAACACAATGTTTCTGCGCTCAGAAGGAGCGCGGATTTAATTCTTAAAATAGTAGAGCGTATAAACAACTAGATGTAAAAAGGATATAGATCATGTCTATTAAGGTTAAATGCCCTAAATGCAAAAAAGAGGTAGTGTGGGATGACAATAAGTGGAGACCTTTTTGCTCTGAAAGATGTAAAATGATTGACTTGGGGACTTGGGCTAATGAGGACTATCGCATTTCAGAAGCTACAGATCATGGTACACTAGAGGACAACAAAGACGACAAATAGCATATGTGATATTGGCACTAATTGCTGAATGATAAATTAGGTTTTGAATAAGGGGGTACATTTCTATGGGTGTTGTTGAAACAAATCACTTTCACAAGGGTCTTAAGATTGAATACGAAGGCGGAATCTGGGAAATTATCGAATATCGCCATTCAAAAATGGCTCAGCGTAGTGCTGTGATGAAAACCAAGATGAGAAACATTGTTACGGGCGCTGTTCAAGAGAAGAATTTTAGATCAGGCGATGCTTTTAAAGTACCCGACATGGATAGAAAAAACGTACAGTTTCTATATAAAGACGATATGGGATTTCACTTTATGGATTTAGAAACATATGATCAGTACACTCTATCAAAAAAACAAATAGGAGACACTGCCGATTTTATAAAAGACCAGCAAGAGGTGAGTATTCTTTACTTTAATAACGAACCTTTGGGAGTTGAGCTTCCTACTGCAGTAGAGCTTGAAGTAACCGCAACAGAACCCGGAGTTAAGGGGGATACGGTATCAGGGGGCACAAAACCCGCTACATTAGAGTCAGGAGCTACGATTCAAGTCCCTCTGTTTATCGATATTGGAGATACAATTAAGGTTGACACCAGAACGGGTGATTATCTGGAAAGACTCAAGAAAAAATGATCTTGGCTTTTTTGAAAATCCTTATTTTTTACTGAGCAAAGACTTACTTCTTTGTGATCAAATACTCTATTGCGTGTGTTTGTAATTCTTAAACGCCTTTATTTAAATAGAGGGTGGGTAAATCTTGATGCACCATCCTTATTTCAATTCTTGTTAATGGTTGATAATGGTGAGAGGGCAAAAAATTTTATAACAGACGCAACTTTTTCTTTAATTTGGAGTTATTAATAATAAAGCTGTTCTGGCGTATATATGGAAAGCGATATAGAGCTTATGTTGAGGACGAAGGCTGGGGACGATAGCGCGTTTAGTGAGCTTATGAACAGACATTATAAAGGGGTTTTGAATTATATATACAGGTTTACAAATTTGAGGGAAAATTCAGAGGATCTTGCTCAGGAGGTATTTTTACGGGTATACCGCTCAGCGAAACAATATAGGCCTGAGGCTAAGTTTACCACCTGGCTATATAAAATTGCTACAAATGTAAGCCTGACTTATGTGAAAAAAAAGAATAAGAACGTCAGCTTGGATGAAATGAATGAGAACACCGGAGAGGTCGAGGATTCCGGTGTAGAAATATCAGATGATATAATTTACAGAAAAGAAATTAAGAATGTAATCTTCAGTGCAATGGAATCTTTGCCTGAACGGGAGAAAATTGCTATTATGCTGTGTAAGTACGAGGGACTTTCATATGAAGAAACGGCAAGCGTGCTTGAATGCACCGTGGGAGCTGTGAAGGCGTATGTGCACAGGGGAAGGATGAAATTGATAAGTAAGTTAAAGCCATATTTGACGGAGGAGGAAGAATATGGACTGTAAAGACATCAAAGAAATACTTACACAGTATTCACTGGATGATTTGGGTCAGGTTGAAAAAGTTGGTGTTGAGGGGCACCTGGAAGGGTGTAAGGAATGCAAGATGTTTCTCTCTCAATCACAGGAGCTCTGGAGCCTGCTTGATACGTGGGAGGAAATTGAGCCCGAGGGTCAGTTTGTATCGAATTTTTGGGATAAAGCTTCTATTGAGGAAACGAAATTACAGCCCGGATTCCTGGGCAAGTTAAGAAACTTTAAGCCTAACTGGAGTTTGGCGGGAGCAATGGCTTCCATCTTTTTGGTAAGTGTTCTTACCTTTGCCGTATTCAGTCCCGATACGACTAATACTCTATTTACGAGTGCCGATGAGCAGGATGAATTGATCTTAATGGAGCTTGATGACGCCCTATCCCGAGAAACGGCTGATGTACTTTCAATTTATGGGCCTTGGGATGACACGCTGGATGTCAGTGGCAATGGAGACATGAATTGAGAATATCTCTTTTATTTATTCTTCTCTCCTTTCTTTTTGTTTTAAATACACATGCTTTGCTCAAGGGGGGATCTAATTATAAATGGTGGAAAGATCCAAAAATTGCTAGTGAGCTTGATCTTAGTAAAGATCAAGTAAAGAGAATCGAACAAATCTTTGCGTCCTATAAAAAGAGGATTGCTCGGTATCGAAAACAACTTAACAAAAGCGAAGTAGAGCTCAAAAAAGAATTACAAAATCCTAATGCAAAAAAAGAAGATGTGTTAAAGCTAATTGATGGAATAGAAAACACAAAAGCTGCATATACCAGATCTAAGGTTGAGATGTTTCTAAGGGTAAAAGACGTACTCACGCCGGAGCAGGTTGGGAAACTTCACAAGATTAAACGCGGGTTTAGACCCTATCGCTAAGTAGTAATTAGAATTCTACCCTTAGCCCACAGCAATTTATCCCTTGTAATTTACTGTTGATGATCCGAATTTTGTTGGATATTCGTTGGTGGTGTGTTGAAAATATTATAATTCTAACTCGGGAAATTCTGAGATATTGCAAATGAGCGGACATCGTCTGCTTCTTGCTCAATCGTGTTCAATTGGGTAGTATCTATATGACGAAAAGCGGGTCTGACCCGCTTTTTTTAATTTTGAGGGATATTTCATCCAACAATCTTAGGGTTATGCCGTTTAAGGATTATGTAGTTTAAGAAGGGTTAATGTAGTTTAAAATTGTGTAATATAGGTTAGTTGAAATGGATTCTTTTGAAGAAAATATAATCTCTAACATTAAAGAATTGTTAGAACCCATACTTTTTGAGAAGAGACTTGAGTTATTTGATATAGAATTCAAATCTCAAGGCCAAAAAGGAGTATTGAGAATCTTTATCGATAAACAAGAAGGTGTAACGATAGATGACTGTACAGTGATAAGCAGGGAACTTGGTACTCTCTTGGAGGTTCACGATGTGATACCTGGTTCATATACACTTGAAATTTCTTCTCCGGGGCTTACAAGACCTCTAAAGAAACCAAGTGATTATATAAGATTCAAGGGCAAGACAGTGAAGATTAAGACAAAAGAGGATATCGAGGATAAAAAAGTTTTCAAAGGAAAACTCTTAGACTTTATAGACGAAACTGTATCCCTTGAGACAAATGGGACTAATTATTTGATACCGTATAATAAAATAGAAAAGGCAAACTTGGAATTGGATTTTTAGAGGGAGATTTGCAATGCCAGAGCTAACTGAATTAACTCGTGTAATGGATTCTGTGTGTAAGGATAAGGGGATTGAAAAGGATGAGATAGTCTCAGCTGTTGAAGAGGCAGTTTTGTCAGCCGCGCAGAAGTTGTTTCGGATGCAGGATTTGGATAAAGAGCTGGAAGTTCACTTTAATGAAGATGATGGTGATGTAGAATTATTTGAATTTAAGACAGTGGTAGAAGACATTGAGGATGCGGAGATGGAAATCAGTGTTGAAGAGGCCCTCGATCTTGATCCGGAAGCTGAACTTGGTGATCAGATAGGTGTAAAGATTAATCCTGATTTTACTCGAATTGCTATACAAAATGCTAAACAGAGAATACTTCAAAGTATCAAAGAAGCCGAAGGTAAAGTGATTTATGAGGAATTTAAAAATAGAAAAGGGGAACTTATTAGCGGTATCGTAAGAAGGGTTGAAAGAAGAAATATTATCGTTGATCTAGGAAAAACGGAAGCTATTCTCCCTCCTGAGCAGCAAGTTCAAAGAGAATATTATAAGCCCAAAGAGCGCATTAGGGCACTTCTGGTTGATATTAAGGAAACAAAACGAGGGCCGCAGTTGATCTTATCCCGTTCTCATCGCGATTTTGTGAGAAAGTTGTTTATCTCTGAAGTTCCTGAGATTGGCGATCAAATTGTAGAGATTAAAGCCATTTCCAGAGACCCGGGCGGGCGAACCAAGATCGCCGTTATATCGCATGATCAGGACGTAGATCCTGTAGGTGCGTGCGTTGGAATGCGTGGAGCAAGAGTTCAGAATATTATTCAGGAACTCAGAGGAGAAAAGATAGATATAGTCCCCTGGTCGCACGATAACGCCAGATTTGCTTGTAACGCACTTTCGCCTGCGACTGTTAGCAAGGTCATAATTGATGATGAGAATAAATCTATGGAAATCATTGTTGATGATGATCAACTCTCTTTGGCAATAGGAAGAAGGGGGCAGAACGTCAGGCTTGCCTCACAATTGACGGAGTGGCGAATTGACATTAAAACCGATTCTCAGGTTAAGCGTGAGCAGCAAGATGTTGTTTCTTTGTTAATGTCGCTTCCTAATGTTAAAGAGGTTACGGCAAATCTCCTATATGGTGACGGATTTCATACATTGGAAGACATAGCCTTTTCTGATTCTGAATCTCTCATAAAATCGGGGGGGTTAAAAGATGAAGAAGAAGCCGAGAAGCTTCAAACAGCAGCTAGAATTTCACTTAAAGATAAATTGGATCAAATGACAGACCCACAAGAGACTCCACAGGAACCCGAAGAGGGACCTTTGGCGGGGCAAGAATAAATAGCTGAGTTTATGAGAGGTTGGTTTAAGTAGCTGGTTAAATAAAATTAGCCCTTTCCCCTTTCCTTAGTCACTAAAAAGATCATATTACTTTAGCTCTCTTTTGCATAGTTAACTAAACTTTGGTACCCTTCTCTAGATAAACTCAAAGTTTAAAATTTAAATTGATTGATATTGTTAGAAGACGGATGTGTTAAATATGACAAATATAAGAGTTTACGAACTCTCTCGTGATTTAGATAGACCTAGTAAAGAAATCTTAAACGTTGCTAAAGGCTTAGGTATATCTGTGAAAAGTCATGCCAGTTCTATATCTTCAGAAGAAGCAAAGAAAATTACAGATAAAATTGGAGCAAAGAGTGGTGTCCAATCTCAAGCTCAACAAGATCCAATTGAAGAAAAGGAAAAAGTTAGAGTGTTCCGATCTGAAAGCGGCGCTGAAGTGGTCGAGAGGAGAAAAGGTTCAAGTGTTGTTCTCCGTAGAAAGAAAAAAATACAAGAGCCTGAAATAGAAGTAAGTGAAGAGGTAGAAATAAAAGAGTCTGATGCTGAAGCAATAGATGTAGCACCTGTTTCCGGTGCCCCTGATACACTTGAAGGGCTCGAACAAAATGAAGCTGAAGTCTCAGGAGAGCATGTAGAGCAACAATCCCTAGACCAGGCGGTTAGTCAAGAACAAAGTGTGGACCTGGTTGACGAGACTGAGATTGCTCCGGAAGTTCCTGAAATATCTGATGATGAACTATTAGAAGGCGAAGAAACCAAGCCGAGCACTGTCGAACCTGTAAAAGCAAAGACTGAAAAAGAGTCCCAGGATGACGCAGCAAAGAAATTTAAGAAAAAAACTAAAAAGGTTAAGCCTAAACGTGAAGAGATAATAGATGAGGACACTCTTGAAGAGCTAAGAAAGGCATTTAGGGCCAAGCTTCCAGGTAAGAGAAGAGAGTATCTGGTAGAAGGGGGACGCTCAAAGCCAAGACCTGCTTCAAGTAATGTTCATAATAATGCTCAAAGAGAAAGAACTGCAAGTAAGGGCTTTAGGGGTAATTTGAGGCCCACGCAACCGGGGGCTGGAGGAGATGTCACTGCTGATGTTATTCCTTTTTCCGCAAAGTCCTCAAAACGTGTTATTAAAATCGGGGAGTCGATTAATGTAGGCGAGATTGCCAAGCTGATGAGCGTTAAAGCAGGAGAACTAATTAGAAAACTTATAACTATGGGTGTTGCTGCTACAATAAATCAAACTATCGATCATGAAACAGCCACTTTACTCGCTGAAGAGTTTGGTTTTGAAGTAGTTGTTGACATCTTTGAAGAAGAGGATCTACTTCTAGAGGCTCAGATTGATACTACTGAAAATGAACTTCTTCCACGTCCTCCTGTAGTGACTGTCATGGGGCACGTGGATCATGGAAAAACGACACTTCTAGATACAATTAGAAAGGCCAAAGTTGTTGAGGGTGAGGCTGGAGGGATTACGCAACACATTGGGGCATATTCCGTAGAAGTTAACGGCAGGAAGGTCACGTTTGTTGATACCCCCGGGCATGAAGCCTTTACCGCAATGAGGGCCCGTGGAGCAAAGGTTACGGATGTTGTAATTCTTGTAGTTGCCGCAGACGATGGCGTTATGCCTCAAACTGTTGAGGCTGTGAATCATGCTAAGGCAGCTGAGGTTCCTATAATAGTCGCAGTAAACAAAATGGATAAACCTGATGCTGAACCTGAAAAAATTAAACGAGAACTTTCCGAGATAGGACTTCTTTCAGAAGATTGGGGCGGCGATACTCTTTTTGCAGAGGTGTCTGCCAAACAAAATACAGGTATTACAGAATTGTTAGAGCTTGTTTTACTCCAGGCCGATATACTTGAGCTCAAAGCTGATATACAGAAAAGAGCCAATGGTTTTGTTATTGAGGCGGTATTGGATAAGGGCAGGGGACCGGTTGCTACTGTAGTTGTTAGCGAAGGAACTCTTCGAGTTGGAGATATTGTTCTGGCCGGGACAACTTATGGAAGGGTTAGAGCGCTTATTGACGATAAAGGGAAAAGGGTAAAAGAAGCAGGTCCATCAATTCCGGTTGAGATAATGGGTCTTTCTGGAATCCCTCAGGCTGGAGAGCGTTTTTATGTAGTTGAGGATGAAAAGGCGGCTAAAGATGTAGTTGCTCATAGAGAAACAAAGCAAAGAGAGACAGTGGCAGCCAAAGAAAGAAAACCTTCACTTGAGAATTTGTTTGAAGCACTTGAGCAAGAAGAGGCAAAAGAGCTTGCATTAATAATAAAAGCGGATACTCAGGGATCGGTAGAGGCGGTTAGAGAGTCAATAACCAAATTGAGCACTGATAAGTGTCTGGTAAAGATAGTTCACACCGGGGTTGGAGGTATAAACGAAACCGATATAATTCTAGCCAGCGCTTCTAATGCAATCATTGTTGGATTCAACGTCAGACCTGATGCGAATGCTCTAGAATTATCTGAGAAAGAAGGCATTTCTCTTGAACTACATACTATCATATACAATTTGATAGACAGAGTCAGAGGCGCCATGGAAGGGCTTTTAGATCCTATTGTACAAGAAAAAATTACAGGTCATGCTGAGATTAAGGAAACTTTTCATATCTCAAGAATCGGTACTATTGCCGGCTGCGTTGTTACCGATGGGAAAGTTGTCAGGGATAACAATGTTAGGGTTTTAAGAGACAGTGTCATAATCTTTGATGGCAAACTCTCATCACTTAAACGTTTTAAAGATGATGTGAAAGAAGTAAATACGGGCTATGAATGTGGTATCACTATTGAACGGTTTAATGATCTAAAGGTAGGAGATACTTTTGAATTCTATATGTTTGAAGAGATCAAACAAGAGCTTTAAATACTAAATGGTAATAGGAATAGTACGAATTGATTTATATATGGATGGCAACAGATCGCTTAAAGATAAAAGGCAGACCCTAAAAAGCTTGATTCACAGAGCAAAATCCAGATATAACAACATTTCAATTGCTGAAGTAGACTCAAATGATCTTTTGCAAAAAGCTACGATTGGAATCTCCTTTGTTAGCAATGATAAACGGCATGTGAATTCTATGCTTGATCAGGTTACAGGTTTTATAGAATCAATGGGAGTTGTTCAAATGGGTAGCCGCGAGCTTGAAATAATAAATTTTTAGAGGGAGTTTTCTTTGCCACCCACTTTCAAAAGGGCAGCCAGGGTTTCAGATTTAATTATCAAGGAAGTATCACAAATGATCGTTAAGGGTGAGATAAAGGACCCGCGTGTCAGCTCAGCTTTTATTACCGGTGCAAAAGTCTCGGATAATCTGAGCGTTGCAAATATATTTTTTTCTGTTCTGGAAGACTACGCGGATAAAAATGAGGTTCTAAAAGGCCTTGAAAGCGCAAAGGGGTTTATAAAGACAAGGCTTTCCAAGAAATTAAAAATGAGAAAAATTCCCGATCTACAGTTTAAGTTCGATACGGCTCTTGAAACAGGTTATAGAGTGGACGAGGTTCTTAGGGAGATTGATTCTGATGAATGAGCTTGAGAAGGTCCTCCATTTAATAAGAGAGTCCAAAAGAGTGCTCATTACCTCCCATCAAAACCCTGATGGTGATGCGTTAGGCTCAATGCTGGGCCTAGGGTTGGGGCTCAAAAAAATTGGGAAAGACGTTGTATTCTACAGTAAAGACGGTATTCCGGAGATTTTAGAGTTTCTTCCGCATTCTGATAAAATCGTAAATTCTATAAAGGAAATCGAAGGTCCTTTTGATATCGCTTTTGCAGTTGACTGCACAGACACGAACAGAGCTGGTATAGAGTTTGAAGAATATGCAAAGTCTGAAAATTGCAAGAATGTCGTGATTGTAGACCATCATGAGACCACAAGTTCAGACGCTGACTTACATCTTCTAGATCAAAATGCTTCTTCAACAGGGATAATAATTTACCGAATTTTAAACTTGCTCGATATAGAATTAGATAAATCGATTTCAGAGAATATATATACAACGATTGTTACTGATACAGGTTCTTTTAACTATTCGAATACAAGCTCTGATACGTTCAGAGTAGCTGCAGAGTTAGTTGATAGCGGAGCAGATCCATCCCAAATATCTCAGGCGCTTTATGAGAATGAGCCTTTAAGAAAGCTTGAGCTTTTTAAATTGGTCATGCCAACATTGGATATTACTGAAGATAAAAATATTGCATCTATTTTTGTAGATAAGGCCATGTTTCAACAAACCGGCACTACAAGAGAAGACACCGAAGGCATGGTCAATATCCCGCGTAGCATAAAGGGTATTGAGGTTGCTATTTTATTTAGACAGGAAGGGGGGGATGGAGATTTAGACTGGAAAGTGAGTCTTAGGTCTAAAGGGAGTGTAAATGTAGCAAAGATTGCTGAGGGGTTTGGTGGTGGAGGTCATACTAGGGCTGCCGGGTGCTCACTTGAAGGCAGCATCATGGATGTCAAAGCTAAGGTAATTAGTAAGATCAAAGAGGGGCTTAGATGAACGGTGTAATTGTTCTCGATAAACCCAAGGGAATCACCTCTCATAAGGCAGTATCGGAGGTGAATAAAATTATTAAGGCCAAACGTGCCGGGCATACCGGTACCCTTGATCCCTTCGCTACGGGAGTATTGCCTATTTGTTTTGACAAGGCTACAAAAATAATTCCGTATATGAAGAATGATTTTAAGAAATATGAGGCGCTTATTCATCTTGGTATATCCACTGACACGCTGGACAATACAGGGCAGGTTATCAAGGAGCTCGATCCCGGAATTTTAAATAAAAATTCTATAATTGATGCATTTTCTAAATATAAGGGTAAAATTAACCAGATTCCTCCCATGTTTTCAGCCATAAAGAAAGATGGCGTTAGGCTATATGAATTAGCGAGGAAGGGGATAGAGGTTGAAAGGACTCCAAGAGAAGTAATTATTAATGCAATAGAGCTATTGGAGTACAGACCGCCGTTTATTAGATTTATGGTAGAATGTTCGCGGGGCACTTATATTAGGGTGCTTGCATCGGACATTTCCAACGATCTGGGATGCGGGGGACATTTACAAGAGCTTAGAAGAATTGAGAGTGATGGATTTACGATAGGCGAAGCTGTAACAATGGAAGATATTCAGAGTGGGCGTATTGAATTAAAGTCATTAAAAGATGTCCTCTCACATTTAAAAGAGGTAAAAGTCTCTTCTGATTTGGCCAGTCAAATCAGGCTGGGCAAGCAAATTAAGAAATCTCATGTAAATTTAAATGACCTCCCAGATTTTGAAGCCGGGGATCATTTAAAGATTTATGAGAGTTCGAGTTTGGTTTCCATAACTCAGGCAAGTGTGAATTCATCTGAGCTGGGTGATTTGGATGACCAAACAATTATTTTTAAATTGCTAAGAGTATTTAACTAACTACGCCGAAGTTAAATGAATCTGAGCAATTTGCCAAAAATTCAACATAAGAAGGAGGCAGTTAAATGGCGCTAGATAAAGAAGATAAGTCTCAAATAATCAGCGAGTTTGCGGTTCATGACAAAGATGTCGGCTCTCCAGAGGTTCAGGTTGGCATTCTTTCTCGCAGAATTGCAGATCTCACTGTTCATATGAGTAATGCACCCAAGGATTTTCATTCCAGACGTGGTCTTGTACTCCTTGTTGCCAGAAGAAGAAGATTGTTAAACTATATTAAAAAGAACAGCCCGGAAAAATATCCAGGGCTTATAAAAAGACTCGGACTGAGAAAGTAGGGTTAAGGAGGAAGTGTATTGATTAATCAACCAAAGAAGGTTGAAGCCCAGTTGTTTGGTACAACCTTTGGGCTTGAAACTGGAAAACTCGCGAAACAGACCAGTGGCTCTGTGTTGGCACGCTATGGAGATACTGTAGTGCTGGCTACTCTTGTTGCCGCGAAAGATAAAACAGAGGGTGAGGATTTTTTACCATTAACTGTTAATTATCAAGAAAAATCTGCTGCCGCCGGAAAGATACCGGGGGGATTTTTTAAAAGAGAAGGAAGGCCTAATGAAAAAGAAGTTCTAACTTCTAGACTTATAGATAGACCAATTAGACCGTTAATTCCAAAAGACTTTACGTATCAGACTCAAATAATTATTACGGTTTTCTCCGCGGATGCTGACTATGATCCTGATGTATTATCCGTAACTGCGGCATCAGCGGCGCTTACGGTTTCAGATGTCCCTTTTGCCGGCCCTATTGCGGCTGTTAGAGTAGGCAGGGTTGGAGGAGAGTTTATTTGTAATCCTATAAAGAGCCAAATCGAAGAAAGTGACATGAACATTGTTGTAGCTGGAACTAAGGAAGCTATTGTCATGGTTGAAGGGGGAACAAAGGAAGTTTCTGAATCTGACATCGTGGATGCTCTAATGTTCGCTCATGAAAGTATTCAAGAGTTCATAAAGGTTCAAGAGGATTTAGTTTCTGGATTTAATATAGAAAAACGTGTACTTGATCCTGTAGAAGAAGATGAGGACTTTAAAAATGAGGTTATTTCTTTTGCCGAAGACAAATTAAAAGAAACAATAACAATATCATCTAAGACCGAGAGAAACGATCAAATCAAAAAAATACGCAGCGAAACACAAGAGCATATTAGTTCTTTGTATCCTGATACTGAAGTAGATGTCTCAAAAGTCTTTGAAAAATTATTAAAAGAATCTGTACGTGGATTGATAGTAAATGACAAGAAAAGACTTGATGGAAGAGAATACACCGATGTTAGAGCAATCAGCGGAGAAGTTGGCTTTCTTCCCCGAGTTCATGGTTCTTCAGTTTTTACCAGAGGGGAGACACAAGCTGCAGTTACGGCAACTCTAGGGACAAAATATGATGAGCAGAGGATAGATTCTCTTGAAGGTGACGTTACAAAGACGTTTATGCTCCACTATAATTTTCCACCATACAGCGTAGGGGAAACATCTTTCAGATTAGGCCCAGGGCGCAGAGAAATAGGCCATGGAGCTCTTGCTGAAAGGGCGCTTTCTGTAGTTCTTCCCAAGAGAGAAGATTTCCCTTATACCCTTCGTATAGTATCTGAAGTTCTTGAGTCAAACGGTTCCTCTTCAATGGCTACTGTTTGTGGCGGAACGCTGTCCATGCTGGATGCGGGTGTTCCGATAAGCGCACCTGTTGGCGGGATTGCTATGGGGCTGATAAAAGAAGGGGATGATTTTGTAATCCTATCGGATATTTTGGGAGACGAAGACCATTTGGGAGATATGGATTTTAAAGTCGCGGGCACCACTAATGGTGTAACCGCTCTCCAGATGGATATTAAAGTGACCGGAGTCACACGCGAGATCCTTACCAAAGCGCTTGATCAGGCTAAAGATGGCAGGATTCATATTCTCTCTGAGATGGACAAGATACTTTCAACTCCAAGAGAAGATATATCCGAATATGCTCCTAGAATTGTTACAATGCAAGTTGAGCAGAACAAGATTAAAGACGTAATTGGATCCGGCGGTAAAACGATTAAGAAGATTGTTGAGGTTACCGGTGTGCAGATTGATATAGATGACTCGGGGACTGTAAACATTGCCTCTCCAGATAGAGATGCTTGTAACAAAGCAATCAAGATAATAGAAGGGATTGTTGAAGAAATGGAAGTTGGTAAAGTTTATCTCGGAACAGTAAAGAGGATTTTAGATTTCGGGGCTATAGTTGAGCTTGCCAATGGAAAGGACGGGCTAGTACATATTTCCGAGCTTGAACCAAAGAGAGTCGAGAAGGTTACTGATATTCTTCAGGAAAATGATGAATTATTAGTTAAATGTATCGAGAAAGGGCATGATGGAAAGATTAGGCTGAGCCGAAAACAAGCTCTTGACGAAAACATAGAGGACTATAGGGGATAGTACATAATAGAATAAATTTGTCTTAGAATAGGCCAAACTTGTTTTGGCCTAAGTACAAAATTTATTTTTGCATATGTGGTATTAAATAAAAAAGTGAAACCCAATAAACCCAAACTGCTTGTTGTTTTGGGGCCTACTGCTGTAGGAAAGAGTGCTGTTGGCATTGATATAGCTAAGAGGCTAGGGGGAGAGATTATCAATGCCGATTCCCTCCAAGTTTATAAATATCTTGATATAGGTACGGCTAAGCCTAGTTCCAAAGAGCTTGCAGAAGTCAGACATCATCTTATAGATATTGTAAGCCCCAGTGAGGATTTCAATGCAGGCATGTTCAGAAGCCGTGCCGCCTCTGTTATAGAAAGTCTATACAAAAGTAACACGAATATAATACTTGCAGGAGGAACATATCTTTATGTAAAAGTCCTCCTTTCAGGTCTTATAGAGGGTTTGCCCGCTAGTCAGGAAATAAGGGATAACATAAAGAAATTACGCTCTATTTTTGGACTCCCATATGTATATGATAGGCTCTGTTCGCTAGATCCACAGGCAGCATCAAAAATACATCCCAATGACTATGTGAGGATGGAAAGAGCGCTTGAAGTCAACTATCTAACTGGACAAAAGATGTCTGAGCTACAATCACGGCATAGTTTTAGTGAGCAAGACTTTGAGTATCTAAAAATCGGTATATCTCAAGATCGCGACATGCTCAGAGAGCGGATTGATAATAGGGTCGATGTAATGATAGAAGCCGGGCTTGTAGATGAAGTTAAAAGACTTAGAGAAATGGGCTATACCGGTGACCTAAAGCCAATGCAGTCAATCGGTTATAAGGAAGTAAATCAATTTCTCGAAGGGGATATTGATCTCGATAGAGCTGTGGAGTTAATAAAGCGCGACACCAAGAGATTTGCCAAGCGTCAGATGACGTGGCTAAGAAAAGATAGCGAAATCGAATGGTTCGAACCGGACAAGGATTATGAGCGAATTCTTGATTTATCCAGTAGGTTCTTTGAAGTTAATAATTAAAAGTATTTTAAGAATCGCCCTTTTCTAATTCTTCTTCGATTTTCTTTATATAATCATTATCAACTTCGGGTTTAATCCTCTTAGATGTATCCTGTTCCTTTGTTTTATTGCCTTGAGATTTATACAGGTATAAGGTTATTCCCAATCCTCCAAAGATTATTGCAACTCCGGGCAAGAGCCATAAGAGCCAATTAATGCCTTTTGGCGGTGGGGAAGCTAGTATTGACTCCCCATAGCTGTTGACGAAATAAGCTAAGATTTCTTCTTTGGATTTTCCCTCTTCTAACTGTCTTCTTGTTATTTCTCTCATATCATGAGCAAGATTTGAGTTAGATTCTCCTATGCTTTGTCCCTGGCATACCGGGCACATAAGAAGGGCTGAAATTTCTTTTACCTGATCATCAATACTCCCTTGTGCCAATGATTGAGTTTGCAAGGCAATAAGGGTAGCCATGAATAAGAATGTGTATAGAATGAAGGTGTTTATTGTTGAAGAGTTAGTCATTACGATTCATTGTTTTGAGGTTTCTGAGCCTTTAGAACAAAATAATCTATAATTTGCTCTGTGAGGGGGCCTGAGAATTTATCTCTAATATTTCCCGAAGGATCGATAAAAAATGTTTCAGGAACTCCTCCTACTCCGTAGTCAACCTGGATTTCCTCATTGGGGTCCATCCCGTGTGGGTAACCGCCGCCGAATTTGTTGAGATAAGAAAGGGCATTTGAATTTTCATCCCAGACATTAACCCCTATAAATACTACGTCTTTGCCTTTATATTTCTGCCATGATTTCTCAAGCGCTTCCGCTTCCTGTCTGCATGGCATACACCAAGATGCCCAAAAATTGAGAAGCACAGTTTTTCCTTTTAAATCAGACAACTTCAAATCCTCTCCATCAAATGTTTTCAGGGCGAAGTCAGGGGCTACGGTGCCTACTAAAGGGGAAGTCTTAATATTGACCCGACTGCCAAAAATTGCATATCCCATAAGGGATATGAGGCTCAATATTATTATTAATACAATTATTTTTCCTGAAGTGCTTAAGATTTTCATTTTGGGATTAGGGACTCTTTATTTTAAAGAAAATAGTATATCTTATTTTATAGCCTAGTTCGATTATTATTTATAGAACTCCTCATCTTCAGGTGGAATATCGAAATCAAATGATCCGTTGTTCTTAAGGGCTTTGTAGTCCTCTGGCGTAAGATCCGGCAGCTGTTTTAAAAAGGCTACGATAGACCAAATTTCCTGATCGCTGTGCGACAAACCGAAAGCGGGCATTCCAGTCATCTTTATTCCATTTTTTGTTACCCAGAATAGCCCAGTAGCGCTTAGCTCTTCAGATTCCTCTGCAAGATCAGGAGGGCTTGGATTAAATCCTTCCGCAGGTTCGGTTCCCGGAGCCCCGTGACAACCCGAACACATGTTCTCATAATGATCAAACCCATTTTTGACAAGCGAATCATCGCTTAGCTTGGGTCTTTCAATGTGTTCTGAGTGCTTTTTCACAGAATATTTTTTGGCTGTATTAAATACCCATTCAGCTAATAGGGAATGAGGCTCAGTGGCAGCGATGTTATAAGTGCCTGAATATATAAATACTATAAAACCCGCAATTAAAAGAATGATAACGAATAGAAATGTTTTAAAAAATCCCATTTGCAACCCCCCGTTTTATTTAAATATGATATGAACTTCAGGTACAAATATTGATTGATACGTTACTTGATTTTACTCTTGTATCGATATGCCGGAAATTAATCTAATCACTATAATATCATAAATTTATAAAGATTTGCAGTTCATAAAATCTAATTTCTATACTACCACCCAAAATTCAAAATAATATTGTCCAACGAGAGATAACTTTTTATTAATCCGGCTCCCTCCCCCTGTTTTCCCTTCCCAATTGCTTCTGTGCACCATACCGCAGCTCCCCAAAGCGTTTAGTCGGCTTATCCGTAATATGAACTGAAGCTCATATGCCCCCTGCTGTTCTAAATTATATGTGTAGTTTTGTTGTTCTATTTCCTTAAATCTTAAAGTAGGTATAAACTATACGGGATATGGGAAAGCTTATAATTGTTTCCAACCGACTGCCTGTCACCGTTTCTAAGACAAAATCCAAGTTTAGTTTTCAACCAAGCGTTGGAGGTCTCGTAACCGGTGTCGGTTCACTTGATATGACCCAAGAACAAATCTGGATAGGCTGGCCTGGGATAACTCTTTCAGGATACAGCACAAAATCTGACTCCAAGGAATTAAAGGATAAATTATCCGAGCAAAATTATCATCCTGTTTTTCTGAAGAGGAATGATTTTGAGAACTATTACCAGGGATTTTGTAACGAGATCATCTGGCCACTCTTTCATTATTTTGCTCAGTACGCAAATTACGAGAAAAGCTACTGGGATAGTTATAAGAGGGTGAATGAGGCTTTTAGCCAGGCCGTTTTGGAAGTTGCAGAAGAAGATGACGTAATATGGATTCACGACTATCATTTGATGCTTTTGCCAGAGCTTATTAGAAAAAAATTGCCTAAGGTTAAAATTGGCTTTTTCCTCCATATCCCTTTCCCGTCTTCAGAAATATTTCGTTTAATTCCCTGGTGCGCTGAGATACTAGAGGGGCTTCTAGGGGCTGATTTAATAGGGTTTCACACTTTTGACTATGCGCGCCATTTTCTAGAGAGTGTAAGGCGTGTTTTGGGCTATGAGCATACACTAGGACAGATTACGTTGGGTAATCATGCTGTAAAAGTCGATACCTTCCCAATGGGCATAGATTATCAAAAATTCTCACAAGCTCCTCAAGATAAAGAAGTACAGTCGAGTATCTCTAATCTTAGAGAAGGTATTAAAAAAGACTACAAAGTAATATTGTCTATTGATCGTCTGGATTACACAAAGGGTATTCCCGAACGTCTTGAAGCATATGATCATTTTCTAAATAAAAATCCTAACTATAAAGGAAAAGTGATATTTATAGTAGTTGCGGTTCCCTCTCGTACTGAGATGGAGCATTATAGGCATTTGAAAGAACAGGTTGATAATCTTTCGGGAAGAATTAACGGTGAATACGGCACAGTAGGCTGGGTTCCGATATGGTATATGTGCCGTTCTTTTGATTTCAAGGATTTGATCGCTCTTTACTCAATTGCTGATGTGCTTTTTCTGACTCCTCTCAGGGACGGTATGAATTTAGTCGCAAAAGAGTATGTTGCCACCAGGAAAAATGAAGACGGTGTTCTTATCCTGGGAGAGATGGCCGGTACCGCGAAAGAGCTTGGAGAAGCATTAATTATTAATCCTAATGATTTGCAGGGAACTTCGAATGCTCTCAAAAAAGCGATCACAATGCCTATAGATGAGCAAAAACGAAGAATGAAAAGTATGCAGGGAAGGCTTGAGCGATACGATGTTAAGAGATGGGCGCAAGATTTTATGGATAGAATAAACCAAATAAAAGAAGTTCAAAAACAGCTGATCTCAAAAAGCCTGTCCCAATCCAGGAAAAATAAGCTTTTAGAAAGTTTTAAAAGGAGCAAAAAGTCGCTACTTTTGCTCGATTATGACGGAACCTTGATGCCTTTTAATGAAAGACCTGAAAAAGTGAAGCCTGATCGTGAACTAAAGGATTTACTAGGCTCTTTATCCCGCCATTCAGATAATGAAGTTGTAATAATAAGCGGAAGGGATAGGAAAACATTGGATAAATGGGTTTCAAATGTGTCAAACGGTTTAGTTGCGGAACACGGGGTATGGATAAAGGAAAAAAAATCCTGGGAAACCCTCGAAATGCTATCTGATGAATGGAAGGGTGAGATTAGGCCGATACTTGAAGTATTTGTAGATAGAACGCCGGGATCATTTATTGAGGAAAAAGATTTTTCCCTGGTTTGGCATTTCCGCAAAGTAGACCCGGCTTTATCTATTGTTAGGGTAGGGGAGCTTAAGGATGTGCTTCTACACATTACCGCCAATCTCAATGTTGGGGTATTGGAAGGGAACAAAGTGATTGAGGTCAAAAATACTGGTGTTAACAAGGGTAAAGCTACTATGCACTGGATGTCTAAAGCGAAGTGGGATTTCATATTGTCAGTCGGAGACGACTTGACCGATGAAGACATTTATGAAGTTCTTCCGGAGTGGTCATATTCTATTAAAGTCGGTTTTGGCCCGACCAAGGCAAGATTTAACTTGCCGTCGTATCGGGAAGTAAGGAAACTTTTAAAAGACATGATAGAAACAAAGTCTTAAGAGTGATTTAAAATTATGGAGAATGAGATGGAGTATATAAAGATAAAAGGGACTGATATTGAATCATCCCGAATAGGATTGGGAGCATGGGCTATTGGGGGCTGGCTTTGGGGGGGGAGCGAAGAGAGAGAGTCTATTGAGACAATTCATGCAGCACTGGATAACGGGATTACATTAATAGATACGGCTGCAATCTATGGCTTTGGGAGATCGGAAGAGATTGTTGGTAAAGCTGTTTCCGAGTACGGCGGTAGAGATAAGATCATATTAGCCACAAAAGCGGGACTTGACTGGACTTCCGGAAAGGTCTACCGAAACTCCACTAAGTCTCGTATTTATAAGGAAGTTGAAGATTCTTTGAAACGCTTACAGACCGATTATATCGATATATATCAGATACATTGGCCTGATTTTGAGACCCCTTTTGAAGAGGCGGCAGAGGCTATGCAAGAGCTTTATAAGAGCGGTAAGATTAGGGCGATAGGGGTGAGCAATTATACTTGCGGACATATGGATACTTTCCGCGACATTGCTGCTCTACATACGTCTCAACCTCCCTATAATTTATTTGAGCGCGGAATAGAAGATGACATAATCCCTTATTGCGAGGAACATGGGATTACTATGCTGCTCTACGGCTCAATATGTCGAGGACTCTTGAGCGGAAGGATGACCTCTCAAACGACGTTTGAAGGAGATGATATCAGAAAGGTCGATCCAAAGTTTAAGCATCCAAGGTTCGAGCAATATTTAAACGCCGTCCAAAAATTGGACGAATTTGCACAAGAGAACTACAATAAACGGGTAATACACCTGGCTATGCGCTGGATACTGGACAAAGCGGATTCTCATATAGCGCTATGGGGAGCTCGCCGGCCTTCTCAGCTGGAACCACTAGATGATTTCTTCGGATGGTCTTTGGATCAGGGCGCTTTTGAAGAGATAGATAATATATTGTCAGAAACAATTAAAGACCCGGTCGGACCCGAGTTTATGGCCCCGCCTACAAAGGGTAGGTTGTAAATTTTATTCTTGACACAGACATTATATCAGTGAGATAATGTCTTTATATCACTCAGTTCTCATATAGGAGGGTAAAGTAATGGATGAATCTTTTGCTGTCTTAGTTTATATAGTTATTTATGTTTACATAGCATATACCTTGATGGTAATAGCGAATAAAACCAATACCGAGAATTCTTGGTTCGCATGGATTCCTATACTTAATCTTTACCTTATGTGTAAGATAGCGGACAAACCGGGCTGGTGGCTGATACTGTTCCTTATCCCTTTGGTAAATATAGTAATAGCTATAATAGTGTGGATGAAAATAGCCGAGAAAATGGGCAAACCGAGCTGGCTCGGTATTCTCTGGATATTCCCACCTTTAGGGCTTATAGTGCAGGGATATTTAGCTTTCGCTGACTGAAGCTTGTCATAGATCTACTCAAAGAATTTGATTAAGTCCGGGCTGATTTTGCTCAGATTTGAAACTATTAAGTCCGCGTTCTGGAATTCTTCCTGGCTTAATCTTTTATCCGGAACGGCAATACAGTACATACCGGCTGCCTTTGCAGACCTGACGCCGTTTATTGAGTCTTCGATTGCTACACACTCAGAGGGCTCAACTTCCAATCTGTCGGCGGTATGCAGGTAAATTGCGGGATGGGGTTTTCCGTCATCAGTACACTCTCCGGATACTACTATTGGAAAGTACTCATGAAGAGAAAACATGTCTAAAACAAAATTAATAACTCTAAGCGGTGAGCTTGAAGCCACTGCTAGCTTGAACTGATTGTCTCGAAGATCCTCTAAGAGTGGAATTAGCTCAGAGATAACTTCGAGCTCTTCTTCGTATATTGCAGTTAATATCTCAACTCTTTCAGATATAACATCCTCCACTTTTTCCTTGAGCTCAAATGTGTCAACTAGTAATTTGCCTGAATCATTCTGGTTAAGGCCCACTATCTGGTCTCTATATGTAGGAGTGTATTCAATATCTCTTCGAGCAAGCAGAATTCTTTCTGTCTTTTCCCAAAGAGGCTCGCTGTCAATCATCACACCGTCCATATCGAATATGACTGCTTTTATCATGAGAATAAATTATTCCTTATACTTATGGATAAAGAGCTCTCGCTCTAAAACTGGTTTTAATAAAAGAGAGTTTCAAAGACTACCTACCCGAAGTTAATAAAACAACTCATATCTAAAAAAAAGGATTTACATACTGAGAAGTTTAAGATAGATATTGTTCTCATATATGTAAATCCCTCTTTATATCAACTCACTTTTTGATTTAATGGAAAATGAACCCGAGATTTAGCGCGAAAGGAACATATGGATAGTAAGGTTGCGGATAATAGGCATATGGTCTGTAACCGTATCCATATCCGTAGGGTCTGTAGTATGGTCTATAGTATGAATTGTGATGTCTGTGTCGGTAAGGTCTGTAGTATCCTCTATTACCATAATAATGTCTGCCGCCGTGGTTATTGTTATATCTGCTGTATTTATAGCCGTGGCCGCCGTAGTTCTTGTTATGACCGCGGTAGTTTCTGCCCTGACCACCGTAGTTATTCCCCTGTCCACTGTAACCATGACCGCCGCCCTGGTAATTCTTTGCAAGGCTTGTCAGTGGGGCGGCTATTACAAAGGCTAAGATAACAAAAGCTGGAATTATTAGTTTCTTCATCTCAATTTTCTCCTAAAACAGCTTATGTATATATAAACCCATAGTTCAAAATAATGGTTTCAATTATTTTGTTCTACGCCCACTTTGCTAATTATTTCTTGTGGGATTAACGAAATCAAGAAGAATATTTTTGATAGAGTCTGGGGAGTTATGAATAATCAGGATGTTCGTCGGGGTCTACATGAACTGTAACTTCCGCGTTTGGTATTTCAGATTCAATTTCTTTAATTATATCCTCTGCAAGCTCGTGTGATTTTACAAAAGTGAGCTCGTAATCCATAACTACATGGAATTCGATAAATTTTACTGATCCGGCGTTTCGTGTTCTCAACTTATGAAAGCTTCTAACTTCCGGGCGGTGTTTCATTATCATCTCTTCTATGTGTGAAACTACCTCTAGCGGAAGCTCTTTATCCATAAGTATATTGAGTGACTGCATTACAATACCCCTGGCAGACCACATAATTAAGACCGCTATAATTATTGAGATTATGGGGTCTATCAAACTGAGATCCGTAAATTTAATTATAATAAGGGCCAGAACAATCCCTATATTTGTATAAACATCAAATTGATAGTGCAGGCTGTCAGCGCTTAGCGCAATGCTCTCGGTTTCTTTAGAAACCCTTTTAATGTATCTGGCTAGTACGAAGCTCACTATGATAGAGAACGCGATGACGACTATCCCCAAATCAAGATCTTGAAGATTGCCGCCGTTTATGAGTCTTTCTACGGATAAATAGATTAGATAAAGTGAGGAAACCCCTATTACAAAACACTGGAATAGGCCCGCTAGTCCTTCTGCTTTACCATGTCCGAATCTATGATCATGGTCTGCGGGTTTCTCAGACTTTTTGATGGAAAAGTAATTTACAGATGATGCTGAAAGATCGAGAAAGGAATCTACCGCTGAGGCCAGTATACTGACGGAGTTGGTTATGAACCCGAACACTAACTTCACTATAATTAAGACTATTGATACAGTAATGGATAATAGAGCTGTTCGGAGTTTTTTGTGCTTGTTTTGCTCTGGGCTGCTTTGTGACAAATCACTACTCGCCGTTAAAGAAAAACTACTTAATGCTCCATCTCTTTAATTTCTCTTGAACCTTTTTCTCTAAGTCCTCTCTGTATTCGTCAATGTCGATTTGTATTCTGGAAACGCCAGATTTCATTGCAGCCTCGGCAACTGCTACCGACTCCCAAACTAGAACTCGAGGATCAAATGGTTTGGGGACTAGGTATTCACGTCCAAATTCAAAACTTTTTTCTCCGTAAGCTTTTGCAACATTTTCATCAGCACCCTCTTTAGCTAAGTTAGCTAAAGAATATGCCGCCGCAATCTTCATTTCCTCATTAATAGCTTTCGCCCTGACATCGAGCGCCCCTCTAAATATAAAAGGAAATCCAAGAACATTATTAACCTGATTAGGGTAATCTGATCTGCCAGTGGCCATAATAACGTCTTTTCTGGCAGCCTTAGCGTCCGGATATGATATCTCGGGATCGGGATTAGCCATTGCAAAGATAATCGGATCATTGGCCATTGATTTAACCATTTCTTGATTAACGGCGCCGCCTGACGACAATCCGGCAAATACATCGGCTCCCTTAAGAGCATCCGCTAATGTTCTTGCTTTTGTATCGACTGCAAATCCCTCTTTTTGAGGGTTCATGTTTTCTTCTCTTCCTTTATAAATAACCCCTCGGCTGTCACACATAATAATATTTTCTCTTTTTGCGCCCAGAGTGATAAAAAATTCCGCGCACGCTATGGCCGATGCTCCCGCGCCGTTAAATGTTATCCTAAGTTCGCCCATGTCCTTATTCACTATCTCACAAGCGTTTAATAGGGCCGCGCCTGAGATTATTGCGGTGCCGTGCTGGTCATCATGAAAAATAGGTATATCTGTCTGCTTTTTTAATTCCGTCTCTATATAGAAACACTCCGGAGCCTTTATATCTTCAAGATTGATGCCCCCAAAAGTAGGCTCAAGGTATTTAACGGTTTTTATGATTTCATCAGGATCGGTTGCGCTGATCTCAATATCAAATGCGTCTATCCCGGCAAACCTCTTAAAAAGTACACTCTTTCCTTCCATAACCGGCTTTCCGGCTAAGGCGCCTATATTTCCAAGACCCAAAACTGCAGTTCCATTTGAAACCACACCAACAAGGTTTCCCTTGTTAGTATATTCATATACTTTGTGCGGATCCTTATAAATCTCCAAACAAGGTTCAGCCACACCAGGAGAATAGGCCAGTGAAAGGTCCCACTGCGTTAAGCACGGCTTGGTGGGGACTACTTCAATTTTCCCTTTCTGACCAATACTGTGGTATTCAAGAGCGGCTTGTTTTATATCCTTGTCTTTATCAGCCGGGTTTGACATTAAATTAGAATCCTCCGTTGTTATATAATTCAAATTGGATTCGAATGTATATAATGAATTTATATCTTTTTAATTTCTCACGCTGCATCCACAGCTTACGGGAGTGCATCCGCAAGCGCCGCTGGATATACCGGCGGAGGCTACTTCGCCATTCGCCTTTATTCCAAAAGGAGAGAATAGTTTCTCTAGATTTTTGCTACTACAAGAATAGCACATAATTTTGTCATCAGCGTCTATGACAAAAGTCTCAAACTCTTTGCTACAATCAAGACATTTATATTCAAATATCGGCACGCTGATCGGACCTCCAAAAAATATAAGCAACTATTATAAAATTATATGACGAGTAGTCAATCTAAATAGTTGCAGTCACTTGGAATATACAAAGCCCAGAATTAAAGAATCTATAATTATAACTGGAAGTAGTTATGCTGTTAAGTCGTTTTATTGCTGTTGTCAGGTATCATCAAATTTCCAATGACTAATCTCGAAATCATTGCCTTCTGTGGCCAGAGCCGCTAGATAGTCAGAGTCAATTTCGATATTAATGAGCGACCATTTCGAATCTTTATTTTTCGTTTGAATATGGTCGGTATGCTCAATATCAGGAGGAACTAATTGCAGATCAAATTCTTTAGTTGGAAGCCCTATTCCCATCCCCCTTGCTTTTGAATATGCTTCCTTGCGGGTCCAAAGAGTAAAAAAAGCCCAGTTCTTCTTCTTGTTGGGCTGTGAGTGATAAAATTCACCTTCTTCTTTTGAAAAGAACCTGCTCACAATTTTATCAGCTTTATCTACCTTTCTAATGTATTCGACATCAATTCCAATTTCTCTATTTTGAGTTATGGCATAAAGTGCCAGGTTCTCAGAATGAGATAAATTAAATCTTATGTTCTCCGGATGATATTCGGGGTCAATATTGGGTTTTCCGTATTTATTGTAAGTAAACCTTACTTCAGATGGAGACGCGTCTAAATAATGGCTAAGACTCTTTCTTAACAATGAACGTGAGACTATAAACCTTATTCTATCTTTAGCTGATCTTAGTCTGGAGGCTCTTTGCTTCTCCTCTGGAGATAGGATTTCCATATGCAGCTTCTCTATATCTAAGACGGAGTCGTATATTCTAGCTTTCCATATGTGGACTAGATTCTCTGATAGCTCTAAGTTTGCGGGACTACTATCCCAGAGTTTGTTGATTTTCTTCACAGTATGAATAATACAATATCCTAATATATTTACTAAAATCCCGGGTATTTTTATAGCTGGTTATTTAGAGAAGGCCATTGGCGTAATTTGCAGACGTGTTAGTTTGAGTGTTAAAAAGTTTTCCAAAAGTCGAGTCCTATAAAATCGAGAAATCTTTGTCCGTAAATGTTTAGGTAGAAGAGATTATTTGTCAGCATCAGTAAACCTACGGCTATCAACGTTCCTCCCACTATAATTTTATATAAATTATAATGCCGCTTTATCCACCCAAAGGCTGTCAAAGCTTTAGAAAGAGCCAGTCCCGTGAGTATAAACGGAAGACCAAGTCCAATTGAGTAGACAAATAAAAGCGCCGCCCCTTTTCCCGCCCCTTCAGATGTGCTCGCATAAAGAAGAATTGAAGCCAGTATTGGTCCAACGCAGGGTGTCCATCCAAAGCCGAAGGCTATTCCTAAAAGGAATGTGCCGGCCAGCCCCAGATTACCTTCGGGTATGTTTAGTCTCCTTTCTCGGTATAGTTGAGGAATTTTTATGACATCCATTGAAAATAAACCGAATAAAATTATTATCACTCCTGAAATTTGAAGGAGCAGCACCTTGTTTTCCTGGATAAAATTGCCCACAAATGAGGCGCCCGCTCCAAGGGAAACAAATACAAATGAAAATCCAAGTACAAAAAGCAGACTCGGGAGGAATATTTTGGTTGCTTTTCCTTCCATTCCCCCATCTGTAAGTTCTTCAAATGACATTTTTGAGACCATTGAGACATAGCCCGGGATTAGTGGAAGGACACAGGGCGAAAGAAAAGAGATTATGCCGGCCAAGAAAGCAAACAGCCAGCTTACTTGTACTACTTCAGAGGGGTTCATTCGATAATTTCCTTTAAGTAACTTTTGAATTTTTTCTCTGCTTCATTGCCTAAAAAAGATCCATAATGTTTTACGATTATATTTCCATTCTTATCTATAAAGAATGTTGCGGGTAGCGCAACGACTCCGTACGAGTTTGAAGTTTTTCCCGATGGGTCGTACAGGTTGATATATGAAATTCCAAGCTTGTCCATAAATTTTATGGCGCTATCCTTATCGTCCATAACATCAATTCCTATAAAAATTACCCCTTTGTCTTTATACTCCCTCCAGGTCTTTTCAAAAAACGGCATCTCCAGTTTGCATGGACCGCACCAAGTTGCCCAGAAATTTACTACAACAGGTTTACCTTTGAAGTCTTCAAGACTTATTTCCTTCTTCTCTTTAACCGATTCGAGTGAAAAGTTTTTGGCTAAAGGAGGCCCAATATCTGCGTTAGATGCCCCTGTTTGCTGATCGCATGATGTTATTAAAAGCAATAGACTTAAAAAAGTTATAGTTATTAAAGTTTTATTTCTCATTTCAACTCCGTTAGATAATATTAACTGCGTTTCCCGGCAATACTAAGTTAATTTATGATCCAAAAAATAATGTACGCCAGAAGGGCTGCTACGGGAAGAGTAATAATCCAGGCAAAAATCATCTCTAGTACGGTCCTCCATTTAACAGTTTTCTTTCCATGCTTAAGTCCAATTCCGAATATGGCGCCGCTTGATACATGAGTAGTTGAGACCGGCATACCAAACCGAGATGCTAAGGTAACGAGAACTGAAGTTGTAAGGTTGGCCGCAAAGCCCTCTTGCGAAGTCATGGGAGTAACTTTCTCTGAAAGTGTTTGTGTTACTTTTAGTCCGGCTAATATGCTTCCCATGCCCATGGCAATTGCGACAATTATGAATGAAGTTGAGATCGGCAGATGCGCGCCGAGCGCTCCCGCCCCCAATGCAAGGGCCGCAATTTTAGGGGCGTCATTTAATCCTCGAGCAAAGCTGGCCATTGCTGCTGATAGCCAATGTAAAATGTCCAGAACCTCAAATTTATGAGAAGAGTCCAGAGATTGTTCACAATTTTCTTTTTGAGATGCCATCACTTTTGTTTCTGGAAGTGTTGCTACCTGTGACAAGGTTGCAGCAGATTCCCCTATGTTTGCTCTCAATGTCACGGGTTCTTTAACCTCAAGACATAAACAGTAGCGATGAAGACGAGAGGAAAGCCTTATGATCAATGGTGTAATAAGCCAGGAAATGCCCAATGCCAATAAGGGGCTAAATAATAGAGGAAGAAATATTTTCATTCCTAAAAATGACCATGTTATCCCGTCAAAACCCACTGCTGCTATGCCTGCCCCGCATATTGCGCCTGCAATCGAGTGAGTTGTCGAGACCGGAAGCCCGGTTCTTGCGGTAATAATTACCCAGGCGAAAGCTCCTAAACTAATAGCTATTGGAAAGCTCTGATTTAAATCGATTGTAGATTTTATAATTCCATCCGCGGAGAATGTTCTTACTAATTCAAGTGCAAATACCGATGCAATAAGTCCGCCCACTACAGTCCATATGGTGCCCCATATTATGGCTTTTCTATAACTTGTAACCCCGCTTCCAACCAATGTGGCAATCCCTTTGGATACATCGTTTGCGCCGTTTGCAAATGAAAGTAGAAATACAGCTGCGACCAACAAATAAATAATTAACATTTGCCCTCCGCAGTTCTACCAAAACTCCGAGGTTGAGCGTTTAAGTCCTCCAGGGTGTCAATATCCTTTAAGGTTTTTAGTAACTCATAATTAAGTTTCTTCTCTTTTATCCTTTCAAGTGTTTGATTGAGCACACGGTCAGTGCTCCACTCTATCTCCCGGAAGATTTCGGGCATGTGGCTATTTAGTCCCAACAGGTAATAACCGCCGTCCTCAGCCGGGCCCAAGACTACATCTGCATTGTCAAGAGAGCTGATTGCTTGAGTTATAGTTTTGGATGAAACATCAACACAGTCAGTACCTATAATTACCGCCTTGTCAGACCCGGAAGAAAAAACCTGTGCGAACGCATCAGCCATTTTGTCTCCAAGGGTTTCACCGGCCTGAGGAGTTATTGGACATTGTTTGTCTCCAAGCCAGTTCCTGATCTCGTTTTCTTTCTCAGGAGGATCATAGAAAATAATTGTACGATAACTGCCGGCGTCTAAGAGATTCTCGATGATTTCTTTTGACATTCCTGAGTAAATTTCTGCCGCTCTCAGGGCTCCTACGTCCTTTGCAAGCCTGGTTTTTACTTTTCCGGCTTCCGGGTATTTGAGGAATATGATAAGAGTGTTTTTTTTGGTGTTATTGGTCATTGGCTTTGGTATATGGAAATGTGATTTGGCTTTAGGAAATCAAGCCGTTGCGCCGCCGCAGCTACTTCCGGAACCGGCAGTACACCCAAAACAATGGGATCCGAACATTATTTTTCTACTTAGTAGTTTTTGGTAATCAAAATTAAATATGGTCATAGGTTCATGGTCAACCACAACATCCATCTCGAGCATTTGGTTGAAATCACAGTCGTATATTCTCCCGTCGTGACTAACGCTTATCAGGGAGCGGCACATTACCCCTTGTGCTGAGGAAGGATTAAAGGCGTCTACCAACTTAGTCATATAGTCATCGTAGACATCTAATTTCTTTAATTGCTGTTTGAATCTATTGATAGGCATATTGGTAATTACAAAGAGGTTATTAAATTCTATGGCGTATTTTTTATTAAGCTCGCGTTTAAAATCTGCCTCCAGGCTTTGTTGTGATGCGGGAAGAAATGCGCCTACCGGATTATAGACGAAATTTAAAATCAGTCCCGTCCCCTCTTTTCCAAACCCCTGTGCGTTAAGTAGCAAGATTGACTCAATACTCTTTTCAAATACGCCTTGGCCCCTTTGTTTATCTGTGAAGTATTCCTGGTAATAGGGAAGCGAAGAGATAACCTCTACTTTATTTTCCGCATAAAATTCAGGCAGATACTCCTTGCTCTCACCAGTTGTGGGGTTACCGTCCAATGTGACGGTCAGGTTGTGTCTTGCCATCACATGTTTGTCTAATTTTCTTGCCTCGGTAACCAGGTAATCAAAGTGGGGATTTAATTCTGGCGCCCCGCCTGTAATATCCAGTTTTTTTATCGAATCATTTAACGCGAGTATTTCAAGACAGCGCTCCACCGATTTTAAATCCATTTGCTCTTTTCTTTTAGGTGAGGCGTCCACATGGCAATGAACGCAAGTCTGGTTACATAGTTTTGTTATATTGATTTGGAGCGTTTCTATTTTTTGCGTAGCGAGATCAACGTTTTTCTGAGAGAGGGTTTTGTAGAAGTCATATTTAGCTTCATCCCCTCTATCTTGGGCAATATCTCTTTGCTTAAGAACAGTAACTTGTGACATTAAAACTCCTGTTATCTTATTAAGACCGTTTCCTGTTTGGTCTTAATTATATATACGAAGAATTAAAGCGCTCCGTTTCTTTCTAGCGCATTATGCATTTGAATTCCGTGAATTAACGTAATTCCCGCTTCCATAGACGCTGCTACATGAATAGCTTCGGTCATCTGCTCCGGATCGGCTCCTGACTCCAGGCACTCCGTAGTGTACGCGTCGATGCAGTAAGGGCATTGTTTGACGTGTGAGACGGCAAGAGCGATCAGGGCTTTTTCCCTTTTTGAAAGAGCGCCGTCTTCCCCTACCGCTGAATTGTAGTAATCAAAGAATTTCTTCATCAAATCTTTACTAAACTTTCCCATTTCAGGAAAGCGTTTTAAGTCCTTTGAGTCAAAATAATCCATATCTAGCCTCCGTTACCGTGTTTTATCCATTATTTTAACAGCAACCCTCGCTGTTACCATTAGTAGCGCTCGGCGAGCAACAAGAGACCTCACGGGAATTCTTATCAGGCTCTAAGATTGTAAACATGCCTTTGTATGGTATCTCTGAAAGTTTCTTAGCTGTGTCCGTGCAGACTTCAACGGCCTGGTTTCTTGGAAATACATGACCCTCTTCATCAATTATCACTTTCAAGGGACCGTTATAAACCGCGTGTTGGCCAATAAATACACAGCCGGCAGTTTTTTCAAACTTGTAGCCCCTTACCGTAATTGAGCAGAAATCTATGTTCTCAATATTTTTCCAGTATGTTTTGTTAAGCACCTCTATGCCGTAGAAACCGACCTGCTCTAAATACGACAAGAATTGATCCTCCGTCAAGGCGCCTGCTATACATTCTCCTAAAAGCTGTTCATTCTCTCTTATACTTTCAGGAATTTTTTGAGACGAGATGATGTCTGATACTACGATTCTACCGTGGTCTTTTAAAATTCTGATCATCTCTTTAAATACTTCTCTTTTATCAGGGGAGAGGTTGATTACACAGTTGGATGTTATGAGATCCACAGATTTGTTATCGACGGGTATTTCCTCTAGAAAGCCTTTTCTGAATTCAACAATATCATAGCCCAGGTTTAAGGAGACTTCGCCCTTGCTTTCATTAGCGACTTTGAGCATGTCATCGGTCATGTCCACACCGATTATGTGTCCGTTAGCTCCGGTTTTTTTCGCAGCAATAAAGCAGTCTATCCCGGCTCCCGAGCCCAAATCTACTACAACTTCTCCTTGCTTTATCCCAGCTAGGCTCATTGGACTTCCGCATCCATAAAATCTCTCTATTACCTCCACGGGGATATGAGCAATGTCTTCTGTGGGGTAGCTGGTGGGACAACAAAGATCCTCCTTGGGTTCTTGCGCCGCTTTGCCGTAGTAATCTTTGACGAATTCTCTGGTGTTCTCTGACTTCTGCATTTATTTAAAGCCTCCCTCAATAATTTGCTCTATAGAAAAATATTACCTAATTTGTGTTTTTAAGAAGTATTTCATTCCGATACACCTATCAATGTCGGAATGAACGGTAAAACTAAATTTCCTTTTTTCTCATATCTACTAATTGGCTAAATTCTACGCTGCAACAATTAAAATCAAGCACTTTTCTTCTTTTGTTTTTTTGTTTATAAAATACTGGATGGAGTTTATACATTACAAACTTCCCGTCTTTTTTGTCTATTACAAGCCCTGAGTTCCTAAGTACACCCAGATGATGTGATACCTGAGAGAAATCAGCGTTGATATTATCTGAGATCTCAGAAACTGAGGATTCTCCATTGAAAAGATATTCAAGGATTCTAAGACGGGTATTGTCGGCAAGGGCTTTTAAAACTTTAGCGCACTCTTGTGAGTCCATAATATGCTCCATTTAACTATTAGATGTAGCTCAAGTTTAAAAGATGCACGAAAATTCTGTCTTATCAAATATATATTTCTGTACGGTCGGTTAAATTTGTGCTTATAGAAAACTTAAATAAATATAAGTTTTTCTTCGGGCTTATTTTCATTTCAATATCATAATGTAGATTACTTTGTACTAACTGCCATATAAGGAATCGTAATATAATGTTAAAGGCAATTATTTTTGATTTTGACGGTGTCATTGCGGATACAGAACACCTTCATCTTAAGGCTTTTCAGTTAACGTTCATTGAGAAGGGAATTGAGCTTTCAGATGAAGACTATTTTGCGAACTATCTTGCTTATGACGATAAAACCCTTTTTAGGGAATTACTACAAGATAGAAACTTTGAGCATGATGAGGAGCTTATCTCTGATTTTATAAATCGAAAGTCAGAGCATTTTGAGAATGTTCTAAAGGGGAATATTCTCGTTTTGGAAGGTGTGCCGGAGTTTATCTCTAGGATTAGCGGTAAATATCCATTGGCAATTGGATCAGGCGCTCTTAGGAGCGAGATTATAGAAATACTTGAGTCCGTGGGATTAAGGGAGCACTTTGAAATTATCGTCAGTGCCGATGAGGTCATAAACTGCAAACCTGATCCTGAAGTTTTTATAGAAGCGCTTAGAAGACTAAATAATCTGGATTCAGTTTCTGAAACAATTTCGCCTCATGAGTGTTTGGTAATTGAAGATTCCACCTCCGGAATACAAGCTGCGCATTCAGCTGGTATGAAATGTTTAGCTATCACAAATTCCTATACCGCGGAAAAGCTGTCGGAAGCAGAATTGATAATAGAAAGTTTAAAAGCCATTTCTGTAGAAGAGTTAGAAGATTTGTTCTGAGGCGGGATCCATAATTTGAGAAATACTCTAAGTCCAATTACTATTTAGCTATGGAACTCTATGCTCTAATAATGGCTGGGGGAGAAGGGAAGAGGTTTTGGCCTCTAAGCAGCAAATCAAGGCCCAAACAGTTTCTTTCTCTTACCGGGGAGAAGTCGCTTCTTAGACAAACCGTAGATAGGATACTTCCTTTAATCCCGATTGAGAGGATATATGTAGTAACGGGAAACGTATATGCTGAGCAGACCTTGGAGCATATTCCGGAGCTTCCAGAAGAAAATTTAATTCTTGAGCCTTATGGAAGAAATACGGCCCCGTGTATTGCTTACGGAACTCTCAAAATTAAAAAAGTTAATGACGACTCTGTAACGGTCGTACTGCCGGCGGATCATGTGGTGGGAGACGGCAAAGAATTTAGGGAAGCCCTTGGTTTTGCAGCGAATGTAGCTGAGACAAAGCTGGATAACGGTGAATGCCCCTTAGTAGCTCTGGGCGTTACACCTGCCATGCCTGAGACTGGTTATGGTTATATTAAAGGAACGGATGATACGCTCGCCTCATCGGAGAACTACAGCGCATTAAGAGTTGAAAGGTTTACGGAGAAGCCTGATTTGAAGACTGCGGTTAGTTTTATAGCCCAGGGAGGATATTATTGGAATAGCGGCATATTCATATGGAAGACCTCGTCCATCATTTCCGCATTCTCCGACATTATCCCGGAGTGGTATAGTCATTTTGATGAAATTTTAAATAATATTGGCAGCTTATCCGAGTCAGATGCTGTCTCTAAATTCTATGGCGGGATATCTGGCGGGTCGATAGATAAGTTAATATTAGAGCATTCTGAAAATACTCTTGTTGTACCTATTAGTTTTCCATGGAGTGATGTAGGGAGCTGGAAAGCGCTTGATGAATATTTGAGGAGCGATGAGAGTGAAAACATTGTTCGAGGGAACGCTGTTTCTATTGATTCCTCTGGGTGTTTAGTCTTTGGTGCTGATAAGCTAATAGCGCTCGTTGGTGTAGAAGACTTGGTTGTTGTAGAGTCAGGGGATTCAATTTTAGTTTTAAACAAAGATAGGTCACAGGATGTTAAAAAAGTGGTTGATGAGATTAATAAATCACAAAAATAATCTGATGCCA